>Ga0082335_1000139_pt1 | contig 192121 bp, 102 predicted proteins | sample Subgrocontami58m_FD_72375 | JGI IMG/M metagenome (GOLD analysis project Ga0082335, IMG submission 72375) | Subsurface groundwater microbial communities from S. Glens Falls, New York, USA - GMW37 contaminated, 5.8 m (SPADES assembly) (version 2) ... | reverse complement strand
TCGCGGCCGGTGACGTCTTTGGCGTGAAGGATGCGTCGTTTGGAATGGCCTCCTTCCCGGCCGAGATCAAGCTCGCGCATGCCCTCGGCAATCTCGCGTTCGGAGAAGCGCATGCCCAATTCGATCAACTCAGCGATTCGCGCGGGCCCTTCTTCAATGATCGTGCGGACGACGTCCTCTTTGCAAAGCCCCGCGCCGGCCTGCAGCGTGTCGCGAATGTGCATCTCGAATGAGTCCTCCTTCGAAGTCACCGCCGCGATGCCGCCTTGCGCGTAATTCGTGTTCGACTCAGCGCGGTTTTTTTTTGTGATGACCGCGACCCGGCCGTGCGGCGCCACTTTGAGGGCGAACATCAGGCCGGCGACGCCGCTGCCGAGGACGATTACGTCGAATTGATGACTCTCTCCATTCATCTGAGGATTCATTCAAAAGTAAGGTTACAATTCGCTCGGAGCAATTTCGCCCGCCCGGCAAGGGGCAAGCGCAGTTAAAGCGCGGCGTTGTCGATCAACCGGGTCTTGCCAATGAAAACCGCCAGCGCCATCTGCGTTCCCGCGCTGACATCCCGCGACGGTTCCAAGGTTGCCGGATGGAAAAACTCGATGTAATCGATCCGGGCAGACGGCTGCGTTTCGATCAGCGTGCCCACTCTCACGCGGAGCGTTTCAGCCAGGATTGGAGTTGTGCTGGCTGAAACCGCCTTCTTCGCTTCTTGAATCGCGCGCCAGAGAATGACTGCTTGGGCGCGTTCTTCCGGGCTCAGGTACCGATTGCGCGAACTCATCGCTAAACCATCTTCTTCCCGCTGCGTCGGCGCCACTTCGATCTGGACGGGGAAATTCAGGTCTTGGGTCATCCGCCGAACCACCGCGGCTTGCTGAAAATCTTTCTCGCCAAAAACAGCCACATTCGGAAGCACGATGTTGAACAGCTTGGCCACGACTGTGGTCACGCCGCGAAAATGGCCTGGCCGCGACGCGCCTTCCATCTGGCGGGAGAGTTTCTCCTCGAGCACATACGTGCTGGACCGATTCGAGTCGGGGTACATCTCGTGGTCGGCCGGGGCGAATAAAATGTCCGCCCCTTCGGCGGCGCAAAGTTTTTGGTCCGTGTCCAGATCGCGCGGGTACCGCCTGAAATCTTCTTTGGGCCCGAACTGCAATGGATTGACGTAAATGCTCACGACGACTTTTCCGTGCTGTCCGACGATTCGCCGGGCGCGTTTGACGAGACTCATGTGGCCGGCGTGCAAGCAGCCCATGGTCGGAACGAACCCGATTCCCTTTTCCTCGACCTGCCATTGCCGTGCGCGAGTTTGCATTTCCGTAATCGAATTCACGATTTGCATAGAACGGCCTTTAGATTTGGCGCAGCCCGGCCAACTATCAATGCTATTGTCAAAACCGTCCCCGGCGGCTACAACCCTCGGACCCACATGTGTTGCATTTAACTTTTCTCTTTATGAAACGTTTTTGTGTGAGCTCGATTTTGATGATTTGGACTGCCCTCGCGTTTGCTTCTTCGCCCGTGCTCGGCCAAACCGCGCTTGGCACGCCGCCGCCGCTCGAACCCGATCAACACGGCTGGTACCAATTGTTCGACGGAAAAACGCTGAGCGGCTGGCTCACCTACGACCCGGAATCGTGGAAGGTGGACGGGGAAGGGAACATCATCGGTGACGGACCGCGCGGGCATCTTTTCAGCCCGAACGTTTACCGAAACATGGAATTCAAAGCCGAAGTTAAATTGAACCATTCGGGAAACAGCGGCATGTACTTTCGCACGCGGCTAATGCCAGGTTTTCCGCGCGGATACGAGTCGCAAGTTGAGAACACCAGCCCGGATCCGCAGAAAACGGGCAGCCTGTATAATTTTTCCAAAATCACCGAGCAGCTCATTCCGGATGACACGTGGTGGACGCAGCACATCATTGCGGTGGGAAATCGCATCGTCATCAAGGTGAACGACAAAATCGTAGTCGACTTCGTTGACACAAAGGAAACGTTCAAGGTTGGGCATCTCGCCTTGCAGCAGCACAACCAAGGCAGCGTGGTGCACTATCGGAACCTGCAAGCGAAACCGTTGCCGGCGGATGAAAAAGCGGCTTGGGCCGAAGCGGTGAAAGACGTGCCCGAGCTCGCCGGGAAGCCGCCGCAGCCGGCAAAATAGCCACCTTCGTTGGGTCGCGATTTGCAAGCGCCGATCTTTCCGGTAAACTGCTTCGCGATGATTCGGAAGTTTGCCTGTTTAATCCTGCTTGGTGTTTTGCCCCTCACGTTCGGTGTCGTCCCCGAAACTGGCAAAGCCAATCTCCAGCGATTAGTCCGAATTCCTTTCAGCGTTCCTGAGCTCGACCTTGCTTGTGATGTGCAAACTGGCTTCGCCCTGTTTGCGGGAAACGGCCGTTCGACCCGCTCCGAGCTTTCCTCGTTAGCCGAGAAATTGCGCGAGCATCCTCAGGAGATCTCAGCCTTTCTCAAATTCGGCCGGTGGCAACGCGCGGCCGGTTTGGAAGACAAAGCCAAACTCAGCTTCGAATCGGCGGAAGTCATCGCACAGCGAAAGCTCCAAACCGCGCCGCTGGATTGGGCGCTTTGGAAACAGCTCGGACAAGCCCGGTGGAGTTTGGGGAAATGGGATCCGGCCGAATACGCCTTTCGCCAGGCCACACGAGTCAGTTCCATCTCGAACGCGGCGCCGTGGATGGCGTTGGGCCAATTTCTTCAAGCCAAAGCCGGCCGGTCCATCTGGCCCGCGGCAAAGATTTCGTTCGCCCACTTTTCTCCGGCCCGATTTGAGGCCGCGCTTCATGGCCATTCCGGCTCGTGGTCAGATTGGAATGAATCTGAAAAATCGCTTCAGGAAGCTGACGTTTGTTTTGCTCAAACGGCCAAGCTTGGCGCTTCAGACGCGGAAATCCGTTTTCAGTTGGCGTTGGCCCGATCGTATCAGCGGTTTTTAATCGAGTTGCTCCGAGAGCACCGGGCCAAACATCCGGACGCGGCGGTTGCGCTCGAAGCGTTCTTCAGCAACGAAGCCTTGATCGAACTCGAGCAAGCCGAACGTCTCAAACCGGAGAACGTCCGCATCGCGGCGACTCGAGCGTTTTGGTCGGCGTTGGTCTATTCGGAAAAGCGCGGTTTGCCTGGCAGCTTGAATTGGAATCGTCTGCCGGAAGCGTGCCGGAGTTCGATCCTGGGCACGTTAAGCCGTCTGGAACAAATTGGCGAGAATGGCGAAGCGGCGGCCGCGGCGGAAGCAATTGAGTGCAAAGGACTGCTTCAGGCGGTTGTGCTGCAAGACCTGGGAGGCGCGGCGGGGACGCTGCAGCGAGCGGCCCAGCTCGATTCATCACGAGATCGCCCCTTCGATGAGGCTGTCCTTCTGTTGAACAAAATGGGCGAGTACGACCGGTTGCTGGACTTTGTCGAAGCGCGGGTGAAGCCGAAGCCAGCGGCTTATCCGCTGGTATTGCTGGCCGAGGCGCAGGGCCAGCTTAACTGGCTCGACAAAGCGCAGGGGACCGCGCTGGTCGCAGTCGCATTGGAACCGGAGAATTTCGCGGGGCATCTCGCGCTCGCTTCGTTGTTTCTGAAGGAAGCGGACCAACCGGCATCTCTCCTGCAGGCGGGCGTTCACTTGCAGAAAGCGCAGGAGATCAAACCCAAGAACCGGGACGACTTGATCGAGCTCGCTTTGGCGATGTGCCTGTACCACGCCTTTCGGGATAATATGGCCGAGGCAAAAAAGCTTCTGAAAACGGTGCTCGAGGCGGATCGAGACAACGAATATGCCCAGCGTATTTCTGCGGTGCTGCGGTGACCAGTCTGCGGTTGTCAGGTCTTCACTTAACGGGCGCCATTTCAGCCAGGTTTCCAGCGCTATCAAACACCAGCTCGCGCGGGGCGCTCAGCTTTTCCAGGCCATCGCGCTGGTTCTTCGAGCCGAGCAGCGTTTCCGAAATTTCAAATTCCACCACCGAGAGCGTGTCCCGGATGCGCACGATTTTCGCTTGGCCCAAATCTTCCATGGCGAGTGATTGCAAAGCCACTTCCAGCGCCTCGCGATCCGTCTCGAAGTGAATCGGGATTTTCGCTCCTTGCGGCGTGATCGAGGTCATCGAATTGACGTAGGTGATTTCTTTGTTCATGCCGCGGACCAACCGGGCGGTTGTGAAATCCGCCAGGCCGATTCCAATTGCGTTGCCGTGTGTTTCCGAAGTCAGATCCCGCACGAAAATTCTGCGGATGTGAGGCGAACTTGTCCGTTCCTGCGCCAGAGAAGACGAATAGCCGTGCACCCCGCGCCCGATCACATTGGGGTCCATGCCCGAGCCGCTGATGTTTTTACCGAGGCGATCGACGATTAAGAGGTCGATTTCTTCGAAGGGCAACCGCGGCATGAGCGCTTTGGCTTCGACGAACAATTCCTCCTCGCGGGCGATGAGATTCTCCGGCTTCAACAGCGCGAGCCGGGAGGTTTCGTGGAATTGATTTTCGATGATGCCGATCCCGCAGAGAATCGGAGCGGATTGCAGCATCCGTTCTGCGACCGACCTGATCACTCGGGCCAATCCGAGCCGGGTCGCGGCGGCATGGCAAGCGGCGGCGCCGGTCCGTTTGCCCAGCCCGATGACACTGATTTTCATGATGCCGCTGCCAATGTTCGCGGAGAAATCCGTGTGCGGCTTGATTCGGTTGACCAGCACAATTCCGTCGGCGTTGAGCGCTTCGACGCTGCAAAAGACGGGGATTCCTTCGCTGGTGGTGGCGACTTGCCGGACTTCGAGCGACGGGCGGATCGGAACGCCCATCGTTTTTTCGGTGATGCCATATTCTTCGAGAATGCCAGCTTGTCCTTCCGGTGTCGCGCCGCCATGGCTTCCCATGGCGGGCATCACGAATGGCATGGCGCCAGCCCCGCGCAATTGATCCACGACGCTCTTAACAATTTTATCGATGTTTGTGATGCCGCGGCTGCCGGCCGTGACGGCGATGCGCGCGCCTCGCTTCACGCGCGGCAAAATCTCAGCCATTTCGCGTCTGACCGCCGCGGAAATATCGACTGGCGCTTGTTTGGGAAACTTCTGACGAACGGTGGCGAGTTTTGGGAATGAATCGTTACGCATGTGTTGGACCGGCCTGGATTGGTGTTGCTGAATACCAGATCATCGCACGTTTTACAAAACGAAAGTGGCGATGTGAACAAAAGCAGCGGCGGAATTGGAGGTACTGTCCTATTTTGCAGGCGCGCGGCTGTGTCGCAGACCAGCCGCAGCCCTGCGACTGGTCCTTCGGACACAGTCGCGCTCCGCAGTTCCGAATTGGGCCGAGAATGGACGACGAACTTTTGTGGCAGGTGCAACAAAAGTTCGTCATCGCCTGGGAAGGGTTGTTTTTGAAATGTTGGCCCGTTCGAGGCTGTGGATGCGCAAAAACCTTCGACAACCCAGCGCTCCGATGGCACTTTGAAAATCATGGCAACCGAGAAACTCGACCAATTAAGAGAGCTGCTGCGATCGTTCGGCTCGTGCTTGGTCGCGTACTCCGGCGGCGTTGATTCGGCCTTCCTCGCTCTCGTTGCCCGCGAAGCGCTGGGCAGCCGTTCGCTCGCTGTCGTGGCGGATTCGCCCAGTTTGCCCCGCCGCGAATTGGAGGAGGCTCTGACTCTCGCGGAACAGTTCGAAATTCCGGTTCGAGTCGTGCGCACGCGCGAATTTGAGAACCCTGATTACCTCGCGAACCCAGCCAACCGTTGTTACTTCTGCAAACATGAGCTCTTCTCCGAGCTTTTCCCGCTGGCGAAATCGGAAGGTTTCTCCGTCATCGCGTATGGCGAGAATGCCAGCGACGTGGGCGACTTTCGCCCGGGCGCGAAAGCGGCCGCCGAGTTCCAGGTCCGTGCTCCGCTGAAAGAGCTTGGACTGACGAAGGCAGAGATCAGGCAACTTTCGGCCGAACTCGGATTGCCGACCGCTGACAAACCGCAGATGGCATGTCTCAGTTCGCGGATTCCGCACGGTGAGCCAGTGACTCCGGAGAAATTGCGGATGATCGAGGCGGCAGAAGCCGTCCTCAAACAGATCGGGTTTTACGACGTGCGCGTCCGCCATCACGAGCTCAAGAATGGCCAGCTTGCCCGGATCGAGATTGGCCCTGGTGAAATTCCCCGGCTGCTGTCGAATGGCGCTTCGGCAGCGATTTCGGCTGAGATGAAAAAGATCGGGTACCAACACGTGACTTTGGATTTGGAAGGATACCGCCGTGGCAGTCTGAATTTGAAGTAGCAAGCGGCGCCGTGGCGCAGACATTCTTGTCTCGGGGTTGCCAGAGGGTTGGAGATCGCCGCTCCTCTTTTACTGAGGCGATTGGAAAATCGCCCGTACCCTCAAGCTTGGAAGCCTCCGCTATAAAAACGACCGCGAAGGCCTGGGGAATCCTGGAAGTTTCAATCCGGCTTTCAACCCTTCAACGCTCGCCTCTCGACTGAGCCACCGCTTCACTCCATCCCCGCGTATTCCTCGTCGGTTTTGAGTTCATACCCCATCAGCACATAATCGTGGGGAATAGCCTGCATATCCCGGACGTAATTCGGCAACCGGACCAGATGAGTGAAGCCGAGCAGCGCGAACATGTGCATGGCGGCTTCTTGCTCGCCGATGAATTCGGCTTCGATCCGAGCGAGTCCCAGTTGCCGCGCTATCTCGATCAGTTCGTGCACGAGCGCGCGAGCCAAGCCACGCCCGCGGAATTGCGGAAGAACGAGAACGCTCACGCGGCCGACGTGGCGTTTCCAGCCGCCGAGTTGCTGGTGCAGGGTGGCGTCGGCGATGATCCGGTCATCCAGACAAGCCAGGAGCGGAAAGTTGCGCCCGTAATCAATCTGCTTGCACCAGCTATGGATGACCTCAGGGACGTCGATCCGGTGTTTGATGAACATCCGTTCGTTTTCAGGAACGGCTTGGAGGAAATCGAACAAGGCGGCTTCATCGCCGGCTTGCAAGGGACGGATGGAACAGGCCAATCCGCCTTTAAGCTCGAGGTCTTTTGGGTACGTTTCGAGAATGGTGTCGAGCATAACTGTGTTTTTCGCCGCAGTATTGGACCCTCGGGATAATCACCGCAGAAACGAGGAGCGTCGCGGCGTTCTTTCTGGGATGCGGAGCTAACATGTCCTCTCGGTTCTGACAAGGAAACAGTTTGCGCTGGAGTTCGCGCGCGCGGTGCGGTTCCCTCGCAGAGATGAGACGGAGGCGCGTTTTAATTGCATGTTTCGGTGTCGTGCTCGTGGCGCTGCTTGTTTCCGCCATTGTCGAAACGAACCCGATTGGGAGGCGAGTGATACTGCCCGACGGTTCATGGGTGCAGCTGCAACACGTCTCATACGGCAAGGAGCATACCGTCTATTTAGGCCCGTTCTGGGAGCGAATCGTGCTCGGATTAATTCCCCAAAGATTCACGACCACCGTTTTCGCTGGCCCGAAAACCAGGGCCATCGGCATCAAAGGGTGGAAGGCCACCATTTGGAAATACACGACCCAGGAGGAGACGCTTGTCGTCATTTGCGCGAGTTCGGATTCATTTTTTTGGCGGGCTCCGACCAAGGTCGCAATCATCGAGGACGAAGGAACCGGTCGGATGTACTCTTCGGTTGTGAGACAAAGCGCCGGCATCCCGCTGGCCCCGCCAAAAGGGAGTTCTGACCTGCTGGAAGTGTCAGCCTGGCCACGCCGAGCAAAGTATTTGAAGCTTCGGATTGTGGAATCGTCCGGCCAAGCAGTAGCCGAATTCAGGCTTCGCAATCTTGCCAAAGCGCACAGGTTTAATTGGAGCGCGCTTCCTTTGCCCCAAACGAATTCCAATGGCGACCTGCGGTTGGTTTTGAAAGAACTCAAAGTGCAAAAAGGTTGGCCGCTTTGGTTTGAAGGTGGAATCCGAGCCAAATTTGAAATGCTCCAGCGGAACGAAATCGCCGCGGGATGGAGCATCGAAGAGATCACGTTTGCGGATCCGACCGGAAACGTTTGGAAACCGCCGTTGATGGATTTTCTGGTGAATCGTGACCAACCAAACCTCGAAGCGAGTCTCAATAGCATCTTCAGCCCACAGGAGATCCCGTGGAAATTAGAGGTGCATGCGGTGCAGCAAAGAAATTTTGCGCCCGGACAATGCGTGGCATTTCCGAATCTGACCTGGACGAACGAGGTTCACGCGAGTGCAGCTGGCGTGGAGTTAATAGCGCGGATTGACGCGAAGCGCGGCGACGGTTCGCGCGCTGATCTCGTTATCAAAACTTCCAGCGATGACGATCGTCAGCGGCTCGTGCTGGTCTCTGCGGTGGATGAGCAGGGGAGGCCGTTTCAAGCCCCGGCTGCTACTCCACTGCGCATGCGGCTGGGCAAACCGTATCCGACACAGTTCCTCTGGATTCTAACCGGTCCCGGCAATTGGAAGAGCATTTCGGTGGTGGTGGCAGTCCCATCGGTCAAAACTTTCGAGTTCATCGCGAATCCGACCGTCGTGGATCGGCTGCAGAGAAATCGCAACCAATGAACCGCGGCGCCCTCCCGAGCTGCGAAACTGTGCTCTTTATCCGCCCTCGCTTGGTTCGCGGGCGGCTCCTCCTGTTTTTTCCGGCGCTGCTGGGGCGGGGCCGATCAGCACGACGAATTCGCCTTTGATCGTTCGGCCGGTGAGTTGTTGGCGAAGCTCAGCGGGAGTGCCTCGGAGAAATTCTTCGAACTTTTTAGTCAATTCCCGGGCGAGAACGACTGAACGGTCCGCGAGCAGTTCGCCAAGTTCGTCTAAAAGCTTTTCAATACGGTAAGGGGATTCGTACAGCACGAGCGTGCCTGGATAAGCTTTCAGGCGTTCGAGAATTTTTCGGCGAGCGCCCGATTTGTGCGGCAGAAAACCGACGAAATGAAACTCGTCCGTGGGCAATCCGCTGGCAGTTAATCCGGCGACGAACGCGCAAGGGCCGGGAACCGGTTCAACCTTGAACCCAGCCGCAATGGCCGCGCGAACCACGCGCTCGCCCGGGTCGCTGATGCCAGGAGTGCCCGCATCGGTCACCAGCGCGATCCGCTGGCCCGCCCGAAGTTTTTCGAGGATTTGTTCCGAGCGGCGCGCCTCGTTGAACTGAAAGTAACTCAGCAGCGGCTTGGAAATGCCGAGGTGTTTGAGGAGTTGGCCCGTGCGGCGAGTATCTTCGGCGGCGACTAAATCGCATTCGCGCAGGACGCGAACGGCGCGCAGAGTGATGTCCTCAAGATTCCCGATGGGCGTCGCGACCAGGAACAACGTGGCCGGGGTGAGAGAAGGCGGCGAATGAGTTTCCATCAGCAACAGTCCGCGTCACCCGGATCACCGCCTTGTCACGACGGGAACCTACGACTTGAAAAATGGAAACAGCCGCGCCAATTCGCGCTTGTTCGGGCGGCTGCCATATTCGCAAATCTCGAAGGCCTCGGCGTATTGGACCTGGGCAGCTTTGTCAGCGCCGTACCACTCCGCGAGTTCCTTGCGGAATCGTTCAGCGATGCCATGGCTGCGCCGGGCAAAACCATCGCGCACTTCCTTTTTACGGGCTTTCTGTTTTTCTGGACCGTTCGGCGGCATGAGATCGGCCGAACCATTCGCGCCCCCTTCAGCGAATTGGGAGATCATCACACCGAGTGCGTCCAATTTCTTTTCCATGACCGAGCTGATGTCCACCGCGATGTCGGGCTGAAACGGATTCGGCTTGAGGAAACCATCCGGGTAATAAAGAAAGACTGGGTTTTTCTTCAACGGCGGAACTTCCGGATTGAAGAATGGAACGGTCACCATGTAAGCGGCATCCTGAACGAGCACGCCGGTATAACGATGGTCCGGGTGATAATCATTCGTGCGCGGGCCCATGACGATGTCGGCCTTCCATTCGCGGATCAATTTGCTGATGGTCCGGCGATTTTCGAGCGTGGGCATTAATTCACCGTCATGAATGTCGAGCACTTCGCTCGTGACGCCAAGCAGGCCATCCGCTTCTTTGACTTCTTTTCTGCGGCGCAACGACAGCGGGCCCCCTGCGCCCTCCCAATGGCCGATATCCCCATTGGTGACCGAAACGAATTTCACATGGTGGCCTTGCGCGGACCAGAGCGCGCCAACGCCGGCGGCTTGCAGCTCGCAATCATCCGGGTGCGCGCCGAAGCAGATGATTCGGAGCTTGCCGTCCTCCGGAGGAAGATCAGCGGCGACACGAAACGGGCGGGTCAAGAAGGCGGCTGACGTTGACGCGAGTAAACCGAGGGCATTGCGTCGGGAAATTCGATGAGTATTCATAAATGCAGGAGTCACTGCGGAGGAGTGTTGCATTGGATTTTTCAAGAAGTAGGTGGGTTTCTCCCGAGAGTCAAACCCAAATCGGTGGGACGGTGCGACGGTGCGACGGTGCGACGGTGCGACGGTGCGACGGTGGGACGGTGGGACGGTGCGACGGTGGGACGGTGCGACGGTGCGACGGTGCGACGGTGCGACGGTGCGACGGTGGGACGGTGGGACGGTGGGACGGTGGGACGGATGCAATTTCCGCCGGCCGGCGGAAATGTTCAACCTCCGGAGTTTGCAAAGGAGGGCGCGACGGTGGGCACTGCAGTTGAATTAAGGAATGCACCTGGTTCTCCCTCTCCGCCACTCCTGGAGGAGAGGGCTGGGGAGAGGAGGCCAATTTTCGTGGGATTCCCCGAGGAGGTGCGATGGTGCGCAATCCGCAATCCATTGTCTCGGCTTGCAACTTGCTAAATAGAATGCGAATTAATTCCGAGCCGTTTTAACGGCCCGCCCTGGCGCAGGTTTATTATGCTATCCGATCGAGAGGAAATTTTATGCCGATGTTTTGTTTCTGCGAAAAGTTGACCGGCGCGAACAATTTGGGGCGCGCGGCGAGGTGGTGTGACGGTCTGCTTCTGTCCGCGTTGTTCTTTGTTTCTCCCGTTTGTCGAACTCAAGCAGGAGTTGCGTATGCCGATCCGGACGGGGGCTGGAGTTATATTTTCCAAGGCGACCAAGACACCGCTGGCGACGCGGGATCCGGTTTCACCTCTCTCGACGGCACATGGAGCCACGACAATGGCGCTGATGAATGGGATGGCTCGAAATTGGGAGGGGATATCGGGGCCACCAATCGCCCTGGCGGACTCATGACGTTAACGGAAAGTGGGATCACCTTCTTGCGCATTCAAGACACAGGAGATCCGCGCGATTACCAAACAGGATTCGAGTTCGAAGATCCGGGCAGCAACCGCAAGTTGTTTTTGATGCACGACCTGACGACCAACGCGCCTTCGTCGATGCTCGATGCCGGCGTGACGCTCTCGTTTCGCGCGCGCATTCCCACCTCCGGGACGATCGATCCGCTCTATCGCGACAGCGAAACGGCGATTGTGCCGTATCCAGCGGCCGGGGATGGCTATCTCAACAGCAACAGCGGCGAGGGCAACATCACGTTGCGCCAGGCGGACGGCGGTTCGATCGCGTTTTCGCTCACGCTCACCAATGACATCGCGCAAAAAGCCGGCACGCCCGCAAATGTGGCCGGGCTCACGATGAATTCGTTGAACGGTCCCAACATTTCAACCGACGTCGATTTCGGCCAAGGCTCGAACAACGTGCTGCCGGTTAAGCCGACGGATTGGCATGAGTTTTGGATCGCCATTCAAAAGGATCCGGCCAATCAAGGCACGCATCAGGCGGTCGTTTTTGCGGATGGTTCGCTCGATCCCAAAGTGTTCAAGCTGACGGCGGGCATTGCGAGCGAGATGGATTTTGCCAATTACCTCGCGCTTGGAACTCCTGCCACGGCACAGAACGGAGCGATCGATCTCGACTTCGTCGCGTTCAAAGCCGGGGCGATTCCGCCGAAAGGCGGGCAGTTGCCAAATCCGCCCCCGCCCGCGAACACGAACCTGGTCTTGAGCATGCCCACTCTGAATGGCACGGACATCCAATTCTCGTTCGACGCCGAGAATGGCCTGACGTACCAAGTGCAATTTACGGAATCGCTCCTTCAGCCGGTTTGGGCCGAGCTCAAGACGGTGACTCCGACGGCAAACGGTCCGGTCAGCGTGACGGATTCAATTCAATTATCGCGCCAGCGGTTTTACCGGGTGGTCGTGCTGTAAGCCTGGCGGAATGCCGAGCGGTCTGGTCTGATTTGCCGAGTGCGTGATCTATGCCTGCGCCCGATCAATTCGAACGGCTGGAAAAACTGCTGTCGACGCCGTCGCTTCCTGACTTAGGTCCAAATCGCCGGCCCGAAGCGAAGCCCGTTTCCCAGCTCGATCACGCCCTGGCGGAAATCTTTCGAGGCACTGACTTATCCGACGATGCCAAGGGGGTGATTCGGGCAGCGATTTATCTTTGGCACGATCATCTTGGGGAAAGCCATCGTCTGGCGCAGGAAATTCACACACGCGACGGAGGATTCGTTCACGGTCTCATGCATCGCCGGGAGCCGGATTATTCGAATGCGGCGTATTGGTTCCGCCGCGTTGGCGAGCACGACTGCTTCGCGGGATTGCACGCCGCCGCAAGCAAGTTTTTGGCAGGCAGAGATGAAATGCTCTTGACCCGGTTGATTCCAAACGGCGGCTGGGATCCGTTTGCCTTCATCCGTTTGTGCGAGGAAGCGGAAACATCGCCGAAGTGGCGAACGATTCTGCGCGAACTTCAGAAGTTTGAGATGGAAGCGTTGCTGCGAACGGTGTGGCGGCGTCAGACCAGCAAATGAGTTGCGGCTGGTTCTTGTCGATAGGAGCGCGGACAGCTTGTCCGCGCGAGGCACAAGGAGCATGGAAACCCGACGAAAAGCTGCTTGGTCGAAAGGGCCCGGTCTTCGACAAAAGTGGTTCGACGAAGTTTGCGATAAAGGATGAAAACCACGTTGCTGGGACAGGCTCTAGATAGGTTTTGCGGCGGCCTCGGTCAATCCCTTCACTAATCCTGCGATGGTGTGCGGCTTGGCCTCGAACGCAGGTTGGACCGAAAGCGCTTTCAAGCTTTTGCTCGTTTCCGGGCCGATCGAGCCCACGCGCATTTTCGGGAAGCGCACCAGCAGCTCGGGCAGATTAAAGCGCGTGTGAAAATGCTCGACCGTTGACCCGCTCGTGAACGTCAGCCAGTCCGCTCCAGTTTCAAGCAACCGCGCCGCGGCGCCGCTGGGATCTTCCGTTTCAGGAACGGTTTTGTAGCACGCGACGTCGTCAACGATCGCGCCGAGCTCCTCGAGTTTCCTGGGCAAGTCGAGGTTCGCCACTTCCGCCCGCATCAAAAGAATCCGGAGATTCTCGATGCTTTCAAATTTTTGAAGTGCGTCGCCGATTTTGGAGGCGCTGTATTCCTCTGGCATCAAATCGACGCGCAGGTGGAGCTCCTTGAGCTTGGCTGCGGTGGCGGGTCCAACCGCAGCGATGCGGACTCCGCCGATATCGCGCACATCATCAAATGCTTTAAAGAAATAATCGAAGAAGGTCGTGACTCCGTTCGGACTCGTGAAAACAACCCAATCGTATTCGTGCAATCCCAGCAACGCGTCCTTGAGGTCTTCTTTGTTATCGGGCGGCGCGCATTTAATGGTGGGAATTTCCAGGACCTCGGCGCCGAGCTCCGCGAGTTGCTTGGAAAGTTCGCCGGCTTGTTCACGGTTTCGCGTCACGACAATCCGTTGGTTAAAGAGCGGACGGTTCTCGAACCAATTCAATTTGTCCCGGAGTTTAACCACATCACCAATGACCGTGACGGCGGGCGCGCCAAATTGGGTTTGTTCGACCAGGTCGCCAATGGTTTTGAGGTTTCCCTGAATGGACTCTTGCCGGCCGGTGGTGCCCCATCGGATCATTGCCACGGGTGTTTCTGGAGCCATGCCATATTGGATGAGTTGTTGTGCGATTCGACCGATCTGGCGCAGCCCCATCATGATGACTTTTGTTCCGGGCGTTCGCGCCACTTCCTCCCAATCGACGCTTGATTCTTCCTTGTTCGGATCTTCGTGCCCGGTGATCACGCTAAAACTCGAGCAATACGACCGGTGCGTCAGCGGAATGCCCGCGTAATTCGGCCCTGCAGAAAAGGAGGAGATTCCCGGCACAACTTCGAATCGCACATCAGCGGCAGCCAATTCCTCGGCTTCTTCCCCGCCGCGCCCAAAAATATAAGGATCGCCCCCTTTCAGACGAACGACCGTTTTGCCTTCGCGGGCTTTCGCGACGAGAAGCGCATTTAGGTCGGGTTGTGGGATGGCGTGTTCCTTCGCTCGTTTGCCGCCATAGATGAATTCGGCGGTGGACGGCGCAAGCCGCAACAAGGCGGGATTGACTAGCGCATCGTAGACCACGACATCGGCGCGGCCGAGGAGCTCCGCGCCCCGGAGTGTGAGCAGTCCAATGTCTCCCGGTCCAGCGCCGACCAGGTAAACGGTCCCTTTTGATTTCATTTCACTTGCCTGGCCAGGCTTTCGCCTAAACGTTCGGCTTCTTCAACCGGTCCGGTCAATTCAGCGCGGCGCATCGTTTGATCGTGAAATGAAATCCCGCGGATTCGCAGTTGGCGCCCGATGATCTCTGCGAACGCCGCCACCGGGCTCAAGCAACCGCCCCCCATCGCGCGCAGAAAAGCCCGTTCCGCTGTGACACAAGCTTGCGTCGGAGGATGGTTTAGTTTTTGGCAGATTGCCGCAATCCGACTGTCATTGGCGCGCGCTTCAATCCCCAAGGCCGCTTGGCCAACGCAGGGAATCATTTCCTCGATCGACAGGCATCGGACAAGCAAGTTTTCCGGCGGCGCTTCGACCGCGGCGGAAGCGCTGAGTTGTCCGCTCGGGCCAATGCGCAATTGGAGGCGGCTGAGTCCCGCGGCCGCGAGAACAATCGCGTCCAAGTCGCTGTTCTCCGCGATTTTTTTAAGGCGGGTTCCGACATTGCCACGGATCGGCGCCGACTTGAGGCCGGAGTTTAACTCGAGCAATTGAGCTTGGCGCCGGGTGCTGCTCGTGGCGATGACAGCGTCGGCGGGAAAATCTTGGACTCTGGTTTGGAAGGAAAACCCGCGAGGGCCTTTCCCGCTGTTGGGCGGTTTCCGGAAGATGAGAACGTCGCGCGGATCCGCCCGCTCGGAAACAGCGGCCAATTCCAATCCTGGCGGAAGCTCAGTCGGCAAATCCTTTAAACTATGGACGGCGAAGTCCGCGGCGCCCTCGAGCAGCGCCACTTCGAGTTCCTTGGTGAAAAGTCCTTTCGTCGATTCTTGAACCGTGGTGGCCAGCGATTGCGTCTGCATTTTGTCGCCGGTCGTTTTAATGATGCGCAATTCGAATTCCAGCTCGGGAAATGCAGCCCGGCAAAACGCTTGGACTGCGGTGGACTGAGCGAGCGCCAGAGCGCTGCCGCGGCTGGCCAGGATGATTTTGCGATTCGTCATTGTTGGCCCAGCACGAGGTTCGAGCCCGTGGCGTGAAACTGTCCCGGATGCGGCCGGGCCAGCAGCGCTTTTGCTTTTTCACGGATGATGTTTCGGCAGCGCGCCACTTCTTCCTGGCGTTGCTTGAGGTAATCGGCCGCGATCGCTTGCAGATCGTCGATGTTGTAGAGGTAAACGTTTTCCAAAAAAATCACTTCCGGGTCGATGTCGCGCGGCACGGCGATATCAATGAGGAGGAGCGGCCGATTTTTGCGCGCTTTCATGAGCGGCTCGAGTTTGGCGCGGTCAAGGACGTAGTGCGGCGCGGAGGTGCTGCTGATGGCAATGTCAATTTTCGGAAATTCCTCCGTCCATTGATCGAATTGAATGGCGCGTCCGTTGAGTTGTTCGGCCAGCGCGACGGCGCGGTCGTAGGAGCGGTTCGACACCAGAATGCTCTTGGCGCCGCGGCTCAACAGCGATCGGGCCGTTTTTTCGCTGGTATCTCCAGCCCCAATGACGAGCACGTGGCGGTCTTCCAGCGAATTAAAAATTTTCTCCGCGAGCTCGACCGCAACCGACCCGACCGAGATGCTCCCGCGCTGAATGTTCGTATCGGTCCGAATTTGTTTGGCGACATTGAAGGCTTTCTGAAATGCCTTGTTGAGGCAGCTCCCTGTGAACTTGTGCTGCAGCGCCAAATCGTAGGCCTTCTTCATTTGGCCGAGGATTTCCGTCTCGCCCAGCACCATCGAATCCAATCCCGATGCCACGCTGAACAGGTGCTCGATGCTTTCGGGTTCCTTAAATGTGTAAATCTCGCTCTCAAGCGGTTCCCGATATTCCCGGCTGTCGATCAGAAACTGACGAAGCCGGCCCGCGGCATTCGGGTCGCGGGAATTGCTCGAGGCATAAAGCTCGACGCGATTGCACGTCGACAAAATCATCGCCTCGTCAGCCAGGCCCGTTTCCCGCAAGCGCGTCAGGGCGGCGGGAATTGCGCTCTCCGGAAAGGCGAACCGTTCCCGGATGTTAACCGGGGAGGAATGGTGGCTTAGGCCGACAACAAATAGCGACATAAGGACCGGCAATCACGGATGGTGAATTCCGGAGAGCAAATAAAATCCCCAGAATGTCAGCATGACAAAAGCGAACGTGCCGACGGCGCCCCAGGCGATCTTGCGGCCGCCTTGCGCGAACCACCAGCGCATCACGATGAGACCAAGATAAATGAGCCAGACGAATCCGGACCAAAGGATCTCCGGGTCGCTGGTGAAACCCGGCCCTTTCGTCCGATGAAGATAATAACCTCCGACCGCCAGTCCAGCGGTCAGCAGAACGAACCCGGTCAAAAGCAAACGTCCGACCGTCGCTTCGAGACGCTGGATCGGTGGCAACAAGGAGAAGACCGCTTGCAGTTTCCTGAACTTTAAATTGTGTTCCTGGGTGAGATACATCGCGGCGGCAACCGAACTCAATCCGAAGGCGCCGAACGACAGCAAAATCAACGCCGCGTGCAAGCTGCCCCAAGCGCTGACGAATTCCGGGTGCGCGCCGTAGCGAACGTCCAAGTTCGGCATTAAGGCGAAGACCCCGGCCCCGAAAAGGATCGGGGAAGCGAATGCGCCGAGAAAGTTGAGCCGCGACCAGAGGCCCAGCACCAGATACGTGGTGACGATGGTCCAATTCACGAACAGCATGGCCTCGTAGAGATTGTTGACCGGACAGCGGGCGAATGAGATGCCGCGCGTGACCATCGCGCCGGTGTGCAAAAGAAAGGCAATGAACAGCAGCGCATAATTGATGCGGTTGTGGTGGCGGAACCCTTGCCGCCACATGAAAACCGAATGCAGCATGCTCAAGCCGTAGAAAACCACGGCCAGCAGAAACAAATGACGTTCGTTTTGGAACCAGATCACGCTGTTTTTTGTTTGGGTTACACCGCCGACGCGAGGAGGCGGAGCAACACCGCCCCTTCCGCCTCGTCATCTCCAGCAGGCTCGACGGCTTCACGTCGCCTGATTTTCAAAACACCCTCTCAGCCGCCGCGCCCAATCGGAAGCAACAAACTTCGATTTCGAAAGAGCTGTAAGCCGAATTTTGTCTGCGCCCTTGCGGGCGGAGAGAATCATTTCTCTAAGCGGCCGTACCCGAAACGGGGCGAACTTTCATTCGCCAGGAGCGGGCCGCTCCACCGTTTCCTATTTGGCCTTGCACCCGACGGGGTTTTCCGTGCCCCCTCGATTGCTCTCGGGGCGGTGGGCTCTTACTCCACCTTTTCACCCTTGCCCCGGTTCCGGAGAACCGCGGCGGTTTGTTTTCTGTGGCACTTTCCGTCGCAGGGTCTCTCAACCGCTGCTCCCGCATCTATCCCTCCGCTTGCGCGGAAGGTTACGCGGCGTCGCGCCCTGCGGAGTTCGGACTTTCCTCCTTCAACTCGAGGCCGAAGGCGATTCTCCGCTCTTCCAAAATCGGGAGCTAATCTACTGAAGAAGCCTGCAAAGACAAGGGGCAACCACAGATTGGCGGCCTAATCGCAAAAGAAGCGTTAACATCGCCAAGTTTTGGCCGCGGCGCTGTTCTCCCCGCGGATTCAGGGCGGACCAGGATTAGAGAATCAATCTGCGGTCGGTCTGAATCTGTGGGGAGTTGGTCCGATCAGTGGTGTTGTTGTGCCGCGGCGCTGTTCCCCCCTCGGATTCAGGGCGGACCAGGATTAAAGAATCAATTTGCGGTCGGTCTGAATCTGTGGGGAGTTGGTCCGATCAGTGGTGTTGTTGTGCCGCGGCGCTGTTCCCCCCGCGGATTCAGGGCGGACCAGGATTAGAGAATCAATCTGCGGTCGGTCTGAATCTGTGGGGAGTTGGCGGGATCAGTGGCGTTGTTGTGCTGCGGCGCTGTTCCCCCCGCGGATCCAGGGCGGACCAGGATTAGAGAATCAATCTGCGGTCGGTCTGAATCTGTGGGGAGTTGGCGGGATCAGTGGCGTTGTTGTGCTGCGGCGCTGTTCCCCCCTCGGATTCAGAGCGGACCAGGATTAAAGAATCAATTTGCGGTCGGTCTGAATCTGTGGGGAGCTGGTACGATCAGTGGCGTTGTTGTGCTGCGGCGCTGTTCCCCCCGCGGATTCAGAGCGGACCAGGATTAAAGAATCAATTTGCGGTCGGTCTGAATCTGTGGGGAGCTGGTCCGATCAGTGGCGTTGATGTGCCGCGGCGCTGTTCTCCCCGCGGATTCAGGGCGGACCAGGATTAGAGAATCAATCTGCGGTCGGTCTGAATCTGTGGGGAGTTCTCGATCTGAGCTGCGAAATCCACGGCTTTGATCGAAGTCACTGCTGGAGCCTCTGTGGCTCGTCTACGCTCCCACAGCCTCCCAGGCGCCATTCTGTGGTCGGCCCGTGCCTGTTCGCGCAAACCAAAAACCCAAATGACCCAAATGAAAACCAAACTCTGGTTTCTGTTCGCGCTCCTTTTGTCTTCTGTCCATTTCACCGAGGCAGCTGATATCGAGCGCAGTTTCGCCACTCCGCCAAACTCAGCCCGTCCATGGGTTTACTGGTTTTGGCTGAGCGGAAATATTACGAGCAATGGCATCACCGCTGATCTGCAAGCCATGAAACGCGTTGGCATTGGTGGCGTGCTGATCATGGAAGTGGATCAAGGCGCGCCAAACGGGCCGGCGGCATTCATGGGGCAGAATTGGCGGGCGCTGTTTCACCATGCTGTCAAGGAAGCCGAACGCCTCGGCCTTCAGCTCAACATGAACAACGATGCCGGGTGGAACGGCAGCGGTGGTCCGTGGATCAAACCGGAAGAATCGATGCAGAAAGTGGTCTGGAGCGAAACGACGGTCGATGGCCCAAAACAGTTCGCCGGCCCGCTGGCTCAACCGAAAGCGACCGCCGGGTTTTATCGCGATATCGCAGTGCAAGCGTTTCCCACGTCCGGTTCGTTTCGTATCGATCAGATCAAAGCCAAAGCTGGTTACGAAGTCGGCGGCGTCGGGGCAGCCGTGCCAACGAATCTACCTCCGGAAATGATTATCAACCTGGCCCAGGTCATCGACCTGAGCAACAAGGTGGGGGCGGATGGCCGTTTAGCTTGGGAAGTGCCGCCAGGTCAATGGACGGTGCTTCGGTTCGGCCATGCCAGCACGGGAGTGGAGAACGCGCCAGCCCCGGCAAGCGGTCGCGGATTGGAATGCGATAAACTGAGCAAGAAAGGAATCGAAGCCAATTTTGCCGGAATGATGGCGAAGCTCATCGCCGATTCCGGCAAGTCAGCCGGTGGAACACTCGTCGCGACCCATATCGACAGTTGGGAAAACGGATCGCAAAACTGGACGGCTGAGATGCGCGACGAATTTCGTCGGCGGCGCGGTTACGACATGACGCCGTTCCTGCCGGTGTTCACTGGCCGTGTCGTGGGGAGCCTGGAAATCTCCGAGCGATTCTTGTGGGATTTGCGGCAAACGATTTCTGATCTGGTCGTCGAGAATTACGCGGGGCACATGCGAGAGTTGGCCAACCAGCGCGGATTGAAACTTTCAATCGAAGCGTATGGCGGGCCCTGTGATGACCTCCCATATGCCGGCCGCGCGGACGAACCGATGTGCGAATTCTGGATGGGCGGCGGCGCGTTTCAGACCTGCAAAGAGATGGCGTCCGCTGCCCACATTTATGGCAAGCCGATTCTCGGGGCGGAAGCGTTCACGGCGGCAGACCAGGAACGCTGGCTCGAACATCCCGGCTCGATCAAATCGCTGGGCGATCGGGCGTTTTGCGATGGGATCAACCGGTTCGTCTTTCATCGTTACGCACTCCAACCGTGGGAAAATCGGAACCCCGGGATGACGATGGGGCCTTGGGGCCTTCATTACGAACGCACCCAAACCTGGTGGGATTGGTCGAAGCCGTGGCACGAATATCTCGCGCGCTGCCAATTCATGCTCCGCCAGGGGCTGTTTGTTGCTGACATTTGTTACCTCCAGCCCGAAGCGTCTCCGCAAGCTTCCGCCAATCATCCACGTCTCGGCTATGATTACGATAATTGCAGCGCCGAAGTCCTCATGACCCGAATGAGCGTTAAAGACGGGCGGCTCGTTTTGCCGGACGGAATGAGCTATCGCGTGCTGGTCTTGCACGAACGCACGCCGATGACTCCGGAACTGTTGGCGAAAATCCGCGACCTCGTTCGTGACGGAGCGACGGTCATTGGCGCGCGGCCGGTCAAGTCGCCCAGCCTTCGAAATTTCCCGGCTTGTGATGCGGAAGTGCAGCGGATCAGCTCGGAAGTTTGGGCTGATTGCGACGGCGGCGCGGTGAAATCGCGCCAGTTCGGCAAAGGCAAAGTCGCCTGCGGCATTTCACCGGAAAAGTTCCTGACGGAATCAGGAGTGCCAACTGATTTCACCAGTTCCGCCCGCCTGAATTACATCCATCGCTCGACGGGATCGGCTGAAATCTACTTCGTCGCAAATCCTCAGAATTATTCGATCACGAGCGAAACCACGTTTCGCGTGAGTGGCCAGCGGCCGGAATTCTGGTGGCCCGAAACCGGGCGCATCGAGCCGGCGGCCGTTTACCGTGACGACGGCAGCCGCACGACAGTGTGCCTGGCGCTAAGCCCGAGTGAATCGGTGTTCGTCCTATTTCGCAAGTCGTCCAAAGGGGCGGATGCGATTGTGACAATGAGCAGCAACGGCAAACAACTCTTCCCGTCAACCGAACCGGCTCCGCGTATCCAAGTCGAGAAGGCGGTCTACGGAATTTTGAATGATCCCAAACGGACCCGGAACGTAGCGGCTAAAGTTCAAAAATTAATAGATGCGGGTGAAACGAGCTTTCAAGTCGCGCGCTTGGCCGAAGGGGATGATCCGGCGTACCTCGTGGTCAAGACCGCGATGATCGATTACTTGGTAGGCGGACAGCGTCTCACGGCCACGGGGACTGATCCGGATAATATTAGCTTCGCGCGGCCTGCTGCAGCGAGCGGCATTCCCAAAGCACGATTCAATAAATCGAAACTTAGCGTGGAATGCGATCAGCCCTGCCGAATCGAAATGAAAACGGCCACTGGAAAAACCCGGACTGCGGAAGTCTCGGCGACGGCGCAGCCGTATGAAATGAATGGGCCGTGGGAAATCGAGTTTCCGGCGAAATCCGGAGCGCCCGCCAACATGACAACTGAGAAATTAGGTTCTTGGACTGAATCGGGAATTGATGGCGTAAAGTATTTTTCGGGCGCGGCAACGTACCGCAAGGCTTTTGCCCTGCCAAGCGGCTTTCGGGCGAAGGACCAGCGGCTGTTGCTTGACTTGGGTCGGGTTGAAGTCATGGCACAGGTAAAACTAAACGGGCGCGATTTAGGCATTCTCTGGAAGGCGCCCTACACGGTGGATGTGACCGCGGCCGTCCATCCAGGGCAGAATTCGCTCGAAATCAAAGTCGTAAACCTGTGGGTGAATCGAATGATTGGGGATGAAGAACTCCCGGAAGACAGCGCGCGTAATCCGAATGGCACGCTGAAGCAATGGCCCGATTGGCTCGAACAAAACGGCCCGAGCCCGAGCGGGCGTTTTACGTTTACCAGTTGGCGGCTTTGGAAAAAAGGGGCGCCGCTCCAGCCCTCTGGCTTGCTCGGCCCGGTGCGCATCCGTCCCGTGCAAGAGGCGCAAGTCCGGTGATGGACGGGTCCACGGAATTGGCCCACGGAACACACGGAACAGACGAAAAGAATTCTCGGAAGAAGCGAGGGCAGCTCGTCCAGATGTCACGCCAACACCCAGCACAAGCGTTGCGGGCCACATAGATATTTTCCATGATGGCTCGGACGAAACCGGAGATCAGAAAGACAACCGAGACTTTTTGAGCCTGGGCAGCAACTCTTTTTCGTCTGTTCCGTGTGTTCCGTGTGTTCCGTGGGCAATCACGTCAGCCGCGCGGCCCAGTGCGAACTGCGTCGAGGACTGACCGCAAAAGACAGAGCAGATCATCAAATACAGAAACCCTCCCCGCGCCTCGCATCTGGCCCCGCGGCGCTCCCGCCGAAATCCGGATTTATTTTTGCGCGCGCCTTAAGATCGTTTCCGCCGGGTCAGGGTCAGGAACTGCGAGTTCGCCACGCAATCGGCCCAGTTCGATTTCCAGTTCCCTCTGCACGGTCGCGTATTCCGGCCGGCCGTAAACACTTTGCAGTTCGCGCGGATCCTTTTTCAAATCGAACAATTCCCAGTAATTGAATTCCGGTTCGTAAAACCTGACGAGCTTATATCGCTCAGTCACGACGCCATAATGCCGGGCGACGCTGTGAACGGCGGGATGTTCGTAATAGTGGTAGTAGAAACTTTTTCGCCAATCGACCGGATGCTTGCCTTTTAAAATCGGGACCAAACTTCGGCCTTGCATCTCCTTTGGCGCCGCGACCCCGGCCGCCTCGAGAAACGTTTCCGCGAAATCTAAATTTGAAACAATCTCTTTGCTGACGATCCCTCGCTTCGCGATGCCTGGCCAGCGAATCAGCAGCGGCGTGCGCAGCGATTCCTCGAATATCCAGCGCTTGTCAAACCAGCCGTGTTCCCCCAAATAAAACCCTTGGTCCGACGAGTAAACCACAATGGTATTTTTATCGAGGCCAGTTTCCTTCAGGTACTCGAGGACTTTGCCCACGCTTTCGTCGACCGACGCGATGCAAGCGAGATAATCGTGCAGGTAACGCTGATGCTTCCAGCGAACCAGCTCCTGTCCTTGCAAATGCCCGTCGCGAAAGGTTTTGTTGCGCGGCTCGTAGTAAGCCTCCCAAGCCTGGCGTTGCTCCGCATTCAAATCTGGCGGAACCGTCAGCTTGAGATCGCGCTCGTTCATCGTCCGGGCGATCGTCATATCTTGTTCGTGTTCCGCCTTGCCGCGCCCGGCGTAATCGTCAAATAACGTCTTGGGTTCGGGAAATTTCTTGCCCTCGAACAAGCCGAGATTTTTCAACGCAGGTTCCCAGTCGCGATGCGGGGCTTTATGCTGGCACATCAAAAGAAATGGCTTGTTGGGATCGCGTCGATTTTTCAGCCAGTCCAGCGCCGTCTCAGTGATCAGATCGGTGACGTAGCCTTCGAGTTTGCTGCGCCGGCCGTTATCAATCATGACGGGATTATAGTACTGTCCCTGGCCCGGGAGAATTTTCCAGAAATCGAATCCTGTTGGGTTCGAAACCAGATGCCATTTGCCGACGATCGCGGTTTGATAGCCCGCGGCCTGAAGCAATTTTGGGAATGTCGTCTGGCTGCCATCGAACCGGCTGTTGGTGTTGTTATAAAAACCATTCCGATGCGAATATTTTCCGGTCAAAACCGTGGCCCGGCTTGGCCCGCAGATTGAATTGGGCACCAGACAACGGTCGAACCGCATGCCTTCTTTGGCGAGCCGATCGATGTTTGGCGTTTTGTTTAGACCGCCGCCATAAGCGCTAATCGCCTGGTAAGCGTGATCATCAGAGAAGATGAACAGAATGTTCGGTCGGCCAGGATCAGCGGCCTCGGCCATGCAAAGTGTTGCGACGAACGAGAACACGGCCGCCCAAGCCGCGGGCAAAACTTTGGATAAGTTCATGGCGCATTCAAATACAATCTCACTCAGTTCGCCAGTTCAGTTTTTGGCGGCGCGTCGTTTTATAGAACGCGAGCATGCTGTTCCTTTCATCGATCGTTGCATTGACGGCCGTCTCTTCTAACGCGAAGATCAGCCATCCGTAGCGCCCATCGTGGGAGAGGAGCAAACAACTGTGAAGGGAGCCCTCTATGCCAATCTGCTATTGGAATCTTTGCCATTGTCCCGACGCCCAACCATGTTCGGAACATTCCGGGCTCGGCTGCAGCCGCTGGGGAAGCCAAACGATTCAAAGCCTGTCGCAAGTTTCAGATCCGATTACACATGACGCCGAGCTCGCGGCAGTTGCTTTGGACAATGATCAGGCGGAAGCCAACCGTTTGCGGCAAGATCTCGAACGAAAAAAAGCCGACCTCGAGCGCGAAAAAAACGATCTCGAACAAGCATTCAATTCTGCAGACAGCTACAGCGAACGGCGGGCAGTGGCTCGGCGGATCGAGGGGATGTACGATCGGTTAGCCAAGATTCAGCCGGAGCTCCAGCAAACGATCGCTGATCTGAATACGCTGAATGCCAGGGCTTCAGTTCGGGGCGCATTGATCGGAACTTACCTGATCGTTCCTTATTCAAGCGCCAGCGGCTACTGCGCCTGTTACACCGAAAAACAGAATCGTCTTGCTGCTATCGCCTCCCAGCGCGCAGCCGAGGTCGCCAAGCTGACTCCGCTCTTCGCCCAACGAGCCGCCATCGGCCAACAGGTCTTGGGACTCTTTTCAAGCCTCCCGAACCCCGCAAATATTTTCAAAATCACCGGCTCGCTGACCTTCGTGGCGATGCTGATCGCCTTCATCTTCCTTGGAATTAAAGCCGCCCTCATCGCGCTACTGATCGGATTAATCGTGATCGCTATCATTCTCATCACGATGATCATTTTGCTGCTTTCCATCGACAGCCAGATCATGGCCGTTCGCCAGCGGATCGTCCGGCTTGACCTCCAATATTACCGCCTCCAATCGATTTCGACGTGCGTCCGGCCGGCGGCAGGTTCTTCTACGACGACTGGCAGTGGAGCGGACGAAAATTCGTGGTGGAAGGAAATCGTCGGCCCGGAAGCGCCAGAAACACCTGCGCCGCCGCCCAAGATCGAAACGCCAAGCCATCCGTGAGTCTCTGACTTGAAGCCGCCAGGAACGCGGCCTTCAGGCTGCAGAGCGGGCAACTCATCGGGACCGATGCAACGCCTTGGCTGCAGCGTGAACGCTGCGTTCCGATGGCCAGCCCAATTCGCAGCGCACCAGGAACGCGGCCTTCAGGCTGCAGAGTGGGCAACTCATCGGGACCGATGCAACGCCTTGGCTGCAGCGTAAACGCAGCGTTCCGATGGCCAGCCCAATTGGCAGCGCACCAGGAACGCGGCCTTCAGGCTGCAGAGTGGGCAACTCATCGGGACCGATGCAACGCCTTTGCTGCAGCGTGAACGCAGCGTTCCGATGGCCAGCCCAATTGGCAGCGCACCAGGAACACGGCCTTCAGGCTGCAGAGCGGGCAACTCATCGGGACCGATGCAACGCCTTTGCTGCAGCGTGAACGCTGCGTTCCGATGGCCAGCCCAATTGGCAGCGCACTAGGAACGCGGCCTTTAGGCTGCAGAGCGGGCAACTCATCGGGACTGATGCAACGCCTTTGCTGCAGCGTGAACGCTGCGTTCCGATGGCCAGCCCAATTGGCAGCGCACCAGGAACACGGCCTTCAGGCTGCAGAGCGGGCAACTCATCGGGACCGATGCAACGCCTCGGCTGCAACGTGAACGCTGCGTTCCGGATTAAAATTTCGCTTTCGACGCCGGTTGGGGCGCGGGCGCGGAGATGGCGTGATAACCTGTCTGATCGATGTAACCGTCAGCTTGCCGGGCCAAAGCTTCGGGAATGTGCAAACCGAGCGCTTCAGCTTCTTTGCGATTGATCACGAGCCGGCTCTGCGCCACGAGCGCGAATGGAAGCTTCGCCGGATTGGCCCCCCGGATGATCTGCGCCGCCAGCTTCCCCGCAACTTTGCCTGCGTCCAAAAAATCGCGAGCGACAGCAACGACTCCTCCCGCCTGGGCTTGCGCCGTTTGATAGCAAAAAACCGGCAAGTGGGCCTTCCGCGCGGCGCTGACAATGCTTGGAAAAGCGGAACTGGTGAGATTGTCGGAGATTTGGCAGATGGCATCGATCCCACTGCTGCAAAGAGCAACGGCGGAGTTGGGGATTTCGGCGCTTTGGTTCACGGCCAGCGATTCGACTTCGATTCCTGCTTGTTTGGCTGAGGCGATCAACCCGTCTTGTTGGATGACGGAGTTATCTTCGGAAGGATTGTACAACGTTCCGATCTTCTTCACCGCGGGCAAGCATTGGCGGATCACGCGAATCATCTGGTCGTGATCGCTGAGCGGAGTCGAGCCGGTGACGTTCGGCAAATGATCTTCCAGCGTGCGGCCGGCGCCGGCTTTGATCGGATCTGTCACTTGGGCGAAGACGAGCGGGCGGTCGCGCACTTTTTTCAATGCGGTCTGCAGTGCGACGGTCGAGATGACGATCAGCATGTCCGTTTGGTCGCCGAGAGCTGAATCAATCAGGGCGCTCAACGTCGGCATGTCTCCTTGGGCGTTCAATAGCTTTATTTGGTAGTCGCGTTGTCTGATCAGTCCAGCCTCGTCCAACCCAGCGAGCACGCCTTCCCGCGATTCCTCGATCGCTGGCACGTCATTCAGGGCGATCAAATGCAGCTTCCAGATTTTGGCCAGCGGAATTTCAGCGCCGGGATTGGCCGGGACCGCTTGGGAAGAAGAACGATCCGCGAGTGTTCTTGCTTGGACCGGACGCCGCGATCTGAGATCCGAAACCAGCAACACGGAGCAGGCGAACGTAATCAGGGAGAGCCCCAAGGCCAGCCGCCGGGCCGTCAGCCACACCTTCTTCATAAAGTGATCGCTATGTCGTTCATTGGCGCAGCCGGAAAAAGCGCGCAGCCTCCAATGGTCTAATTTCAATCGGGCTCACCGCTTCGAGATCGTTCCATGGGCCTTCCAGCCGAATGGCAGCTTGCAAAGTGTAACCGCTCTCTTCCCAGGAGAGAACGATCTTCTCGTTATTTCTGGCGATGTTCAACCTGATCGGTTGCGAGTTCGGTTCGATCAGGCTCAGCGCCAGCCCGAAGGTGATATCGCCGCTTCTGCTGTTATAATTGTGAACCTCAACCGCCAGTAGGTTTTCTCCAGCGCGCAGCGGCACGCCATCGATTGGAACAACAAATTGGTCCAGGCACGTGGCATCACCCTCGCATGGATAACCTGTCGCGAGCGTTGTCGAACTCGTTTCCGCAGGCATACGGACGCGATAAATCTCCGTGCCGTTCAAGTAGAAGACAGCGCCATCATCAATCAAAGCTGAGAACATCAAGATGCTTTTTGGCCGGATCGATGGCGCTTGGAAATGGGTGCGAAAATAGTAGGTCGGAAATGGAAAACCTGTGGTGGCGTCGATATCGAGTTCTGTGTTTTTTGGCTGAACGTCCGGGAGTGTTCCTGCGGTTCGCGAATCGGCCCAAAGGAGCCCTGGTCCAGGGCCGCTCCAACCCGAATCGTCAAAGCCCTGACTTTTCCAGTCGATTCCATCCAGGTTGGACGTGGTGAACTTCCACGCGTTCGTCACATCGAACACGCGATTTGTGATGAAAGAACTCGTCGTTACGTCATTCGTGATTGGAACCAGAGGTTTCGCAAAAATCCCGAAATGGCTCGCGATCGTTCGTTCGCGCCCCGAATCGGCCACGGCGCTGGGATGATTGAGACGCAAAGGCGCCCCGTTCGAGTCCGCCATCACCAGCGTCGTTGAGCCGCCTCCGTCCAGGTTGATCCCATCCGATGCGCCGAGAAATCGCAGCCATTCCCCCGTTTCCCACAAGGTTGCCCCGTCGCTATAACCTGGCTGACGCCCGTCAATCGCGACGAGGAACAGATATCGCTGATCTTCGGACAAACCGAATGCGGTGCGGGGTTCGACGTCTGTCATGAAATCCGGGGCAAGGTTCTGGCCCCGGCGCAGCAGTGGGTAATTGCCAGCAATCGCTGTGTAAACTCCGTTCGTCGGCGCGGCTGGCCAACTCGTGGAGATGGTTGGCCGGTTGTTCATATCAAATGTCAGAGCTGCCGAGTAAGCCAGCTCCGGGCGCGAAACCATCACTCCTTCGCTGATGGCCAATCCCGCAATATCCATCGGCGTTCCTGTGGGGAGGTAATACAAGGTCGCGTCAAAAAAATTCGCATTGATGGCCGCTTGTAAGTGGTACGTTCCTAAAAAAGTACTGACCGTTCGCCCGGCCACTTCGCTGGAACCTGACAGATACCCGTTCACCAATCGTGGTGTGGTAAACAGTCGTATATCTGGGTCGGCAAGATCCACACGGAGCGCGTAGACGATCTGCTGATGGGAAAGTGTCCCGGCCGCCGGAATGTTCGAACTCAGTGAGAAATCGATTCCTTTGAACTTTGGCTTCCACTCTCCGATGGTTGTCTGGGCGAGCGCTGGAGTTGCACTCAACACAGGCAGAGTGAAGGCAAGAATGAGGCTCCGCGCGATCGGATGCGCTCTGCTCAATGGAAGCCTCCCGATTGGCATGTGGGAATGGGCATATTTACGATCAACCCATGACCAAAATTCAAATGCTCAAAACGAGCAGGGGCTTTCCTTGAAGGGCAATGGGCCAGCAATGGCTTTGTTTTGGGTTTTGGCTTTGAAGGTTTGGGAATTGTTTCCTCCTTCGCTGAAGCTTCGGAGGACAGGTCGGATTTCGGATTTCGTGCTTCGGATTTAAGCCTGGCGCGTGCGTTTTTCCCTCACCTGAAATTCAGGGAATCGCTCATCTTTACAATCCATCAATTGCTCCGAGGTTGCCGGGACTCTCATGGACCGCGAACGCGAACAGCGGATGCAAAATGAGGCGTTGCGCAAAGCAATTTGCGATGACGACGCCGCGCTCAAGAAATCGCGGGAACTGTTGTCCGATTTGGAGGATCGTATCCAGAAACCGAAACGACAACAAAAGGACCCAGGAACAACGCACGTCGGGAAAACGCTGAGCAAAAAGCCCTGACTCAGGCCCCTCGGAACCGGATTCCATTGAGATGTAGCCGCCCACTTAAGGGACCCTTTTCTATGCGTGCCGAGGTTGCACGGCTGCAATGATCCCGCCTGCCTCTGGCGTGGTTCTAGGGACGCGGTTGGTTCAAAGCCGGCCCGCTTCCAACAAACCGATCTCCAAACGCGATCCGCTCTTGCCAGATCGATAGACCCGCTGCGTTGCCTTTTGAAAATCGTCCGCCGAAGCATGATAAATATCACAAAACTTCTGCGGGTTGCGATCGACTAGCGGGAACCACGAACTCTGGATGTGCACCATGATGCGGTGGCCGCGCCTAAAAGTGTGATATGCATCGGGCAGCACATAATCGATTTTAGCCGGCCGGCCCGGTTCGAACGGTTCGGGTTTTTCGAAGCTGTTGCGGAATTTTCCGCGAAACGCCTCGCCGCGGACCAACTGCTGGTACCCGCCCATTTCAATTCCCGCCGGGTTAGGACTGGGATTGGGATAATCGCCCGAGTAAACGTCGATCAGCTTCACGACCCAATCGGAATCGGTGCCCGTCGTGGAAACTTGGAGGTGCGCCCGGATCGGCCCGCAAATCGTGACATCTTGATCGAGCGGGTCGGTTTGATAAACCAGCACATCCGGCCGCGATGACGCGAAGCGCTGATCGTCGAGCATGTGCTCGCGCGTCATGCCCAGCGCGATGTTGGGGATGAACGGCACCGGCTTGGCAGGATCACTCACATATTCATCGAACGCGGGCGCCTGATCGCCAGGCGGATCAAAGGAGAGTTTTCCTTCCGCGTGAAAATAGAGAGTTTTGGGGTGAGCATTTTTCGGCGGCCAGGAATCATAGCGGCGCCATTGGCACGTGCCCGTCTCGAACACATACGCCTCCGGCAAATCGGTCTTGCCTTCCTCCTTCAGGAACCGTTTTAAAAATGGCAGCTCGATCTCCTCCCGATAAAACCGGGCTGCTTTCGAATTGAATTGCACATGACCCAAACGGTCGCCGTCTCCGCCGCCCCAGCCGCCATGCGCCCACGGGCCAATCACAATGGTATTTTTGATTCCGGGGTTGTTTTGCTCGACCTCGCGGTAAATGTGGAGCGGGCCATAAAGATCCTCGGCATCGTACCAACCGCCAACGGTCATGACCGCGGCTTTGACGTTCTTCAAGTGCGGCAGGAGATTGCGCGCTTGCCAGAAGGAGTCGTAGGCCTCGTGCGCCATCAAATCGTTCCAGAACGGAATTTTTCCATGAAAATAGTTTTTATCGGCGTTCGCCAGCGGGCCCAGGTTTAAATAAAATTCGTAACCATTCGGTGTTTTGTAATCGAACGGCTTCGGCTGCTCCCGGGTCGGTTCGTCCAGTTTCTGCTCGAACAACGAGAGGAAGCCGAACGCGTGCGGCAAATAGAGCGCGCCGTTGTGGTGAAAATCGTCTCCGACGAACCAATCCGCGATCGGCGCTTGGGGCGACGCGCATTTAAGCGCTGGATGCGAATTGATCATGCCGGCGGCGGTGTAAAACCCCGGATACGAAATCCCCATCATGCCCACTTTGCCATTGTTGTTCCGGACATTCTTGACCAGCCAATCGATCGTATCGTACGCATCGGTGCTCTCGTCGATTTCCGATGGAGCGGAATGGGTCTCGAGCTGCGGCCGCATATGAACGAACGTTCCTTCCGAGCCGTTCCGCCCTCGCACATCTTCAATCACGAAAATGAATTTTTCGCGGGCGTAATTCCGCAGCGGCCCGCCCGGGTCGGCGTAGCGATCTTCGCTGTATGGCCTGGCGCTGTACGGAGTCCGTGTCAGCACGATCGGATAACGTTGAGAATCATCCTTGGGCGCATAAACGGCCGCGAACAGCTTGACCCCATCGCGCATTGGAATCTTGTATTCGAACTTTGTGTAATGCTCGCGGAGGTACTCTTGGTTGGCTTCTTCGATTTTCGGTTTGTCCTTCTCGGCGCTAACCGCGTTTCGAACCGGCAGGAACAATACCGCCGCGACCAGAACCATCGAAAAACGAAAGCATTTCATGAATGGAAATGAAAAGGCCCGAGGCGAACCAGTGGAAAGCATGGCCGATTTATTGCGAGCCGCCCGCGAGAAAGCAATGTTTTGTTGAACCGCGAATGGATCGACGACGAGACATTTGCGCAAGCTCGACCGAAACCTGTTCCACTTTGATTTTTTCTTAATTCGCGGTCGCTTCGAATTAGCGGGATTCAAATCCCTTCGACGCACCGAATGGAAAACTCCGCGAATTCGAAGCGCCCCGCTAATTTGGCTTCAGCGGAGTTTCCGTTTGCGTTCCTTCGCTCCTGGCTTGCTTAGGTCCAATCACCGTGAGGCGCGCAACGACGCGGGCATGCCCGGGAGCGCGATCCGTTCGCCCGTGTCTTTCAACCGTTCGCCTCGGACCGAAAAGATCCAGAGCTGGCGGTCCGGATGGCACTGCACGACCATATATTTCCCGTCCGAAGTGAACGCCACGCCTTCTGGAATTCTGCCCACTTTATATTCGTCGAGCTTGTGAAACGTCTTGCCGCGCCGGCCCAGCAACACAACGGCGCCGTTGCGCGCGTGGTTCGGGTTCGATTCCGCCAGGTTCGAACCATTCATAACCGTCACGGCGAGCAATTTGCCGTCGGGACTGATTTCGAGCGACTCGGGAACCATGCCCACCGGAATCAAATCAACCGTGTGGATCGGCCGGGCCGCCAAATCGATGACGCTGACCGCGTCCACGTCGGGGCCATTGCCGAAGCCTTGCCCCGCGGTAATCCCGAGTTGGCCGTCCGGCGTGATTACGCAGCGATACGGTTGGCCCGAAACCGATATTTTCCGCGATGTCAATTCCAGCTTGCCGTTTTCAAAATGGAGCAGGGCGAGGTAACCGGCTTTTTGAATGCTCGCGAGAACGACGCTGCCCGAGGGGCTGATCGCCACGTCGGAAATGCTATCCTTCGGCTCGCAAACTTTCACGGATTCCGTCAGGGCCACTTCGGTTCCGCGAATTGAAAGGACCGAGATGGCGCCGCTGGCCCGATTGGCCACGAGCGCCCACCGGCCATCCGGCGAGATCGAAAGGCCGGAAGGTTGCTGGTCCGTTTGGACCCGGCTGAGCACTTTGGGCGGAGTCGATCTGAGGTCGATGACGTGCACATACGATTCCGGCGGCGTGTTGGTCGGATTGCCGGGATCGATCTTGATCGAGTTGGCTAACAGCGCGAGCGAACGATCGGGAGTGATGGCAATGTTGGAAGGCGGCCCGATCACGCTGTTCGGAACGTCCTCGATGTGCTGGACGGCAGGGGGAAACGTTTTGAAATCGAGGATCGTCACCGAATCTGGCTTGGGCTGCGCCACGGCCCGAGGCAAGCCGGAAGTCAGATCGATTTTGTTTTCGTTGCCGGAAATAACCAATTGCCCAGAAACCGGGAGCAAGCTGGCGCCAGCGAGGAGGAATGCGACAAGGATTTTCATGAATAGGTCCGTTCTCCTGCAAAACAGTTGCACAGGTCGAAAGATAGTTTTTTTCGGCAGGATTTGTCATCGCAAAAAGCGCTGGCTTGCCAAACGCCTTCGCGATTTCAGTTGATTTCCCGGAGGCGAATGCAGGTGGCGCGTTGCTGGCCCTCGAGACTGTCGAACTCCGGAGTTGTTTTCGAGCAACGCTCGATGGCGTAGGGACAGCGCGGATGAAACGAGCACCCCGGCGGCGGATCGATCGGGGAGGGCGGATCGCCGCGCAGCAGAATCCGCTCGCGTTTTCGCTCCCGCACCGGGTCGGGAATCGGCACGGCGCTGAGCAATGTCTTCGTGTAAGGATGGATTGGCTTGGCATAGACTTGCTGGGCCGGGCCAATTTCCACGATCTTCCCCAAATACATCACCGCAATGCGATCGGCGATGTGTTTTACCACGGACAAATCGTGCGCGATGAAAATCATCGTCAGGCCCAGGTCCCGGCGGAGTTGCGCGAGCAGATTCAAGATTTGCGCTTGAATCGAGACGTCCAGCGCCGAAACCGGCTCGTCCGCGATAATCAGCTTGGGTTCCACGGCCAATGCCCGCGCGATGGCAATGCGCTGGCGCTGGCCGCCGGAGAATTCGTGCGGGTACTTCTTTTGAAAACGAGCGGCGAGTCCAACCTGTTCGAGCAATCGACTGATGCGGGCTGACAATTCTTCGCGTGGGAATCGCTTGTGGGTCAGCATCGCTTCCGCCAACGCATCGAATACTGTCATCCGCGGATTGAGCGATGCGTAGGGATCCTGGAAGATCATTTGAAAATCCGCCCGAGCGCGTCGCAGATCGTCTCCTTGCAATGCGGTCAAGTCTTTGCCGCCGAGAATGACTTTCCCTGCTGTCGCGGGAATCAGTTGGAGGATCGTCCGGCCGAGGGTCGATTTTCCGCAACCGGATTCGCCCACCAAACCCAACACTTCGCCAGGTTCCATCGAGAAACTGACGCCATCAACGGCGCGCACTTCGCCGATTCGCCGCCGCCACAAGATCCCGCGTTCAATCGGAAAATGGGTTTTGAGGTTCTGCACTTCGAGAAACGCGCGGTTCATGGGAAGGTTCCATTCGTTCTTCGCACGCATTGCGACCACGAACCCGCTGCCAAATCTGGATGCAGGTGCATCGCGATTTGGCAGCGAACGCTCGGGTGCCGACGCTTCATGGCAAAGTCACACTGGCAGGTTGCAGCTCGATTTCCCGGCGTTGAACCCGCAAGCAAGCCGACTGATGATTTGGGCTCACTTCCGTCAACGCGATCGGCGTGTGGAAACAATAATCCACCGCGAATTCGCAGCGCGGCGCGAAGGGACAGCCGGACATCGGCCGCGACAAATCCGGCGGCATTCCCGGGATGGTGTAGAGCTCAGTCGCGGTTGGCTGCAGCGCTGGGATCGATCGTTGCAGAGCTTGGTTGTACGGATGTTTCGGCTCGTAAAAGATTTGCTCGGTCGAAGCCGCCTCGATGATCCTGCCCGCATACATCACCATGACCCGGCTGCAGAATCCCGAAACCACCGCCAAATCGTGGCTGATGAAAATCACAGCCATGCCAAGCTCCTGCTGTTGTTTCTTAATCAACTCCAGAATTTGCGCCTGGACCGTCACGTCCAACGCAGTGGTTGGCTCGTCCGCAATCAGCAAGTCGGGTTTTGTGATCAGGGCCATGGCAATCATCACGCGCTGCCGCATGCCGCCGGAAAATTCATGCGGATACATCCGGATCCGCCGTTCCGCGTCGGGAATTCCGACCTCGGCCAGCGCTTGCATGGCGAGGTCACGCGAACGGCGACGATCCAGCCCATCATGAATGAGCAACGGCTCGATCAACTGGTTCTCCACTCGAAAGAAGGGGTTCAGCGACGTCATCGGGTCCTGAAAGATCATCGCGATTCGTTTCCCGCGAACTTGCCGCAGCTGTTTCGCAGAACAGCGCAGCAGGTCCAATCCATCAAACAGCACCTGGCCTGATTCGATTCTTCCAGGCGGCTGCGGAACCAGTCCGAGAATGGAATAACAAGCGACCGACTTGCCGGAACCCGATTCGCCGACGATTCCGACCGTCTCGCCTTTCTCGACCGAAAATGTAACGCCATCCACCGCGCGAACGACGCCGTTGCGGGTGTGGAAATAAGTTCGCAGATTTCTCAGTTCAAGCATGTCCAATGAGTAATGAACCGTCCCACCGTCTCACCGCACTGCCATTGAATTAAGGAATGCATCCGCTTTGTCCTCTCCCTCTCCGCCACTCCTGGAGGAGAGGGCTGGGGAGAGGAGGCCGTTTTTCCTGGGATTCCCCTCTCCTCAATCCTCGCCCCGCTCCACCGTCGCGGGGCGAGGAAGAAGAAAGATTTGCTAATTCAATGCCAGTGCCGTCGCACCGTCTTACCGTCGCACCGTTTTAATCTTTCGAGGCGCGCACATCGAGCGCGTCGCGTAAACCGTCTCCGAGAAAATTCAACGAGAACAGCGTCAGAGCCAGCGTCAGCCCGGGAAAAATCAGCATCCACGGGTATTCCTCCATCGCAGCGGCGCCGTCTTTGATCAACGAGCCCCATGAACTCATGGGCGGTTGGACGCCCAGGCCCAAGAAACTCAGGAATGCCTCGAGCAACATCACGCCGGGAATTGTCAAAGTCGCGTAAACCACGACCGGCCCGAGAATGTTCGGAATCATATGCCGCAAAATGATTCGGCGCTTTCGGAGGCCAAGCGCGTGGGCAGCCTCCACGAACTCTTGGCGCTTCAATGCCATGACTTGGCCGCGGACGATTCGCGCCATCGTCAGCCATTCCACCGCGCCGATTGCGATGAACAGCAGCACAATTTTCCGGCCGAAGAAAACCATCAACAAAATCACGAAAATCGTGAACGGCAGCGCGTAAATGATATCGACGATTCGCATCATGACAGCGTCGGTTTTGCCGCCGAGGAACCCCGCGACCGCGCCGTAAGCGACGCCGATGGTGAGCGCCACCGCCGTTGCGCAAATCCCGACCAGCAGCGAGATGCGCCCGCCGTAAAGCAGTCGCGCCAGCAAATCGCGCCCGAGTTCGTCGGTGCCGAGCCAATGCGCTTGGCTGGGCGGAGAAGCGCCCAGGCGCAGGTTTTGTTCGGCGTAGGAATAACGAGAGAAGAGCGGCCCGATCGTGCACAGCACCGCAAGCGTCAGCAGCGCGAACAACCCGAACACCGCCAGCCGGTTTTTTCGCAAACGGCGCCACGCATCCCGCCAGAGGGAACTGCCCGGTTCGGGCTGGCCCGCTTGGTCAGGAAGCGGTTCTTGGCTCAGTTCAGGCATATTACTCAAAGCGCATCCGCGGGTTCAGCCAGACGAGAATGATGTCCACCAATAAATTCAGCAGAATGATGAGCGTGGCGTAAAACAAAACTGTTCCGAGCACCATCGTGTAATCGCGGTTAAACGCCGCCGTGACAAAAAAACGGCCGAGCCCTGGAATTTCGAAGATGGTTTCGACGACGAACGAGCCGGTGATCAAGCCGGCCACAGCCGGGCCGAGAAATGAGATCACCGGCAGAATCCCCCCTTTGAGCGCATGTTTAAAAACGACCCGGGCCAGCGAAGCGCCTTTGGCTTTCGCCGTTCGAATGAAATCCTGATTCAACATTTCGAGCATGCCACCCCGGCTCAGCCGCGCGACATAAGCAGCGTAATAGCCGCCGAGGGTCAGCGCCGGCAGCACACGGTCGCGGGCGAAATCCCAGCCGAGCGGATTGAACCAACCGAGCGCGATTGCAAAAATGAGGATCAGCAGCGGGCCCATCACAAACGTCGGCAAACAAATTCCGATCATCGCAAGCGACATCGGAACGTAATCCGTGGCCGAGTTTGGTTTGATGGCAGCCAGAAGGCCCGCCGCGAGTCCGAGCGCCAGCGCGACGAGCAACGCCCAGAACCCAAGCTCGAGCGAGACTGGAAAGGCTTCACTGATCAATTCATTGACCGTCCGGTTGGCGTATTTGAACGAAGGCCCGAGATCGCCGTGCACCAGATGGCCCATGTAATCCAGATACTGTTTCCAAAGCGGCTGGTTCAGACCGTAATGGGCCTGCAAATTCTTCAGGATTTCCGGCGCGACGTTTTTTTCCTGATCGAACGGGCCGCCAGGGGCGAGCCGCACCATGAAAAAGGTGGCGGTCGCGATGATCCAAAGCACGGGGATCGTTTCGAAAAATCGTCGGGTAATGAAGCGCAGCATCTAGATTCCTTGAACCACAAAAGTTATTCCATTTGAGTTAACTTTTCATTCTCACCCAAATCGGGCCGTCTGCCTCAAGGAATCTATGAGCGAACTCGCGGACGTTCGCAGAGTGTTTCGTTGTTTCGGTCATTCCTGTTTTTGATCATTTGAATTTGTTTCGGATTTCGGATTTCGATATTTGCACTAAATTTATTCCTCACTCCGTTTCTCGGCTACGGCGTGGTTGATTGGAGAAACACGTATTTGTACGGGTGATGATCCAGAATCGTCGGCCACCAACCCTGCACGCTGGATTGGGCCAGGTAAACCCGAGTGTAGAAATAAATCGGCGCGACCGGTCCGTCGTCGAGCAGGATCGCTTCGGCCTGCTGAAAAATCTCCCGCCGCTTCGATTGATCCAATGTTTCGCCCGCTTCCCGGATGAGACGATCGTACTCGGGATTGGACCAGCCCGTCCGATTGTTTCCTCCACCCGTCAGCCACATGTCCAAAAAACTGTTCGCGTCGGCGTAATCCCCAATCCAGCCGAATCGGCTCACGTCATAGTTCAGTTGCTTCTGCGAATCGAGGTAAACTTTCCATTCTTGATTCACCAGTTCCACGTCAATGTTCAGATTCTTCTTCCACATTTGCTGAACCGCTTCAGCGATCGTCCGGTGGGATTCGTAAGTGTTGAACAGAATCTTAATGTGCGGAAAGTTCTGGCCGTCCGCGAAGCCGGCCTCAGCCAATAACCTTCGGGCTTTCTCGACATTGCCCGCCAGGCGGTATTTCGGCGTGTAACCGCCAGGGCCCGGCGGAACAAAGCTATAAGCCGGCAGTTGGCCTCCGCGCGTGACGCTCTCCACAATCGCCTCACGATCGATCGCCAGGGCCAGCGCCTGCCGGACCCGTTTATCTTTCAAGGGCGGACGGGTGACGTTGAATTGATAAAAATAAACTCCGAGGTACGGCTCGATGCGGAGCCATTCCGGATGCATTCGTTTGTAGACATCAATCTTGGCCAGAGGCGCCTCATGCGTGAGATGGAGCTGCCCCGCGCGAAAGGCGCGTTCCTCCGTGTCGCTGCTTTCGATGGCGTAAAAGCGGATTTGTTTCAGCTTCACTCGGGCGGCGTCCCAATACGTCGGGCTCTTTTCTGCGACGATCCGGTCGTTGATCCGCCACTCCTTCGGCACGAACGGACCGTTCCCGACGAAATTCTCGGGCAGCGTCCAGCGGTTGCCGCGCTCGAACAACCTTCCGTGTTTTTGAATCGTCGGAATGTGGACGGGGAACCACGACGAATGGTTCAGCATCGAAAGAAAATAGGGCGTGGAATGATGAAGCGTGATGATTAACGTGCGCGCGTCACGAGCTTTCACGCCCACCTCGCTGAAATGCTTCAATTCCCCTTTGTTGAACGCTTCCGCGTTTTTCACGGGATAAAACATGTAAGCGTATTCCGCCGCCAACGAAGGCGTAAGAATGCGCTCGTACGATTTCACGAAATCCAACGCCGTTACCGGATCGCCGTTCGACCATCTGGCGTTGTTGCGCAAATGAAATGTGTAGACCGTCCCATCCAGGTTGATCTCCCATGACTCAGCCACACCAGGCACCGGATGAAGATCGTGCGGATCTTCGCTGACGAGGCCTTCGAAGAGCGCCATGGCAATCGCGTGTTCCGGAACGCCGGTGGTGATTTGAGGATCGAGATCCTGCGGTTCGGCGCCGTTGCCGAGATGAAGAATTTGGTTCTGGTTGCCATGCTCGACCCGGGTGGCGCGATGGCCGCAGCTGGAACAAAACAGCAGAAGCAGTGCACCCATTCCAACCAAAGGCAACGACGACCGGAGTTTTGGCCCCGTGCGCTTCATTTCAGCAAATGCTCTGCGCCAGTGGGCCAGCGGTCTTGCGGTTCCCAGCCGAGCAATCGCTTGGCCGGTTCGAGATCAAAAAAGATTTTCTGAATCGGTTGGCTGGCGACGAACACCACCGCGAAGCCCGGCGCCAATGAGGCTTCCATGGCGCGCGCAAAGAACCGGCCGGCATCACCCGGGCTGAGGTAAATGTTCGGCCCGCGCGCTGTTCCAGCAAGCTCGGCCACGTGTTCCGGTGTTCTCGGAAACCAGCCCAGCCGCAACGCCAGAACAGTCATGCCGTAATTGCGCGCATACGTTTGACCAGCCGCTTCCGCCGCCACCTTCGTTACCGCATACCAATCGCGCGGAGTGTAAGGATCGTCCGTTTTAACCGGCCAGGGACCTTCGAGCATCTGCCACCAGACGACTTGGCCCGTGCTGGCCAGCAACACGCGCTTCACTCCAGCGTCCCGCGCTGCTTCGAGAACGTTGTGCAGCCCGATCACATTGCTCGGCAACAGTCGCGCGAGGAAATCATCGTCATCTGGGACAGCCGCAAGATGGATAATCCCGCTCACGCCCGCGGCGGCCTTCCGCAAAGCATTGGCGTCGGTCAGATCCCCGACCACGCAATCATCAGCCCCAGGCGCCGCAACTTTGTCAAACCCGCGCACGCGCCAACCCGCCGCCGACAAACCCGTGACAGCGGCACGTCCGATATTTCCGGCCGATCCGGTCACGAGTATCGGGGCTGATTTGTCAATGCGCATAGTGAGATTCCCGTCTCGGTGTAACCTCGTCGAGCAGGCCGTCGGATCTTAAGTGAGTCAAAAGGAGAATTCGAAGCTCGAAATTAGACACAAATTCAGGAGGGCGGCGACTTGCCAAGGTGCGGTTTAGTTTCCGGTGCGTTGGCTCGAGGTCGCGGCATCCTGCGCTTACTGCAATGGCAAATCGAGCGTGAGCCGTTCTTTGCCGCGCAGCACCTGGATCGGCACTCGGTCGCCTGGCTTTTTGTTTTGCACCAAATACGCAATGGCCAGCGCCTCGGACATGCGGTCGTTCTTCCCATCAACCGACACGAGAATGTCGTCCTTTTGAAAGCCGGCCCGTTTGCCAGCGGCGTGATCGCCATATTGGCCGACGTACTTCACCCGCAACGCCAGTGCATCCTTGGTCAGTCCTGCGTCGGCGCGGTTTTCATCCGGCAAATCCTCGAGCACCAAACCTCCAAACGCCATCCGGCGCAAATCCCACGTCGTCGTCCGCCAGGCGAAATCATTCCCGCGGCGCCATCCCGAACCGAGCGAGAGGGTCAATTCCTTCGGTTGGCCATTGCGAACAACCCCGGTTTTCAGCTGATCGCTATCGCCGGCGTGTTGCAGCACCCATTGAATATCCGCAATGGAAATAATTGGCTGACCTTGGACCGTCGCAATCTCATCGCCGCTCTGAAAGCCAGCTCTCGCAGCCGGCGAACCGGGCAGAACCCGAGTCACTCGGGCAATTTCCTTCGGATCGAGTTCAAGCCCCACCAAAGATGGCATCGGATACGAAAACAAAAGGTCATCTGGAATCGGTTTCGCGGCGTCGCGAAACATTTTGCGTTCGGCGTCTCCGACCATGTGACAATGAATACAGCTGGCCGCCAGTTTGCCGTTGTAATCCAGTTGCGCAGTGTAGTGACGCGATGTGAGCGGCGGCATTTGTTCGGGAACCGCGTATTTCGGGGCGGGCCCGCGTTTTCCAGCCAGCGCCGCGGCATTCTTCGGATAATCGCGATGCAGCGTCAAAGCGGCGGCTAATGCCTTTCGCAGCCCTTCCAGGGAGATATCCTTGGCAGCGTTCTTCTGTTCAGATCGCGAGCCGTACCGGCCGTAAATGGCGCCGTCGCCATTCAGAAAAAACGCGGCGAAGGTGAGGTCGTAGTCAAATTGGAAGAGCCGAAGATCGAGGCCATTTGCCTTGACCAGCCGGACACAGATGAACTGGTCGAGCAAATCCTTCAACACCGCATCGTGACGGACAACCTGCCCGTCAAAAGTTTGGCACGCTACTCACGGGACGCACCGCAGGACAACCAGGAGCGGTTTGCCAGTCTGTTTCGCCTCGGCAAAACCTTTTTCGAGATCATCGTAAATCCAGGCGCCCGCCGCCTCGATCGAATTGCGATCGTTCAAAATTTGCTGGTCGCGCGTGGGTCCTGCCGCGAACGAATGGGTCATCGAAACTGCGGCAGCGGCCAGAAGAGCAAGGGTTAATCTCATGTGTGTTGGGTTAATTGGTCGGTAATTGCCGAAAGGTATTCAAGGAAAATCTCCCGTCCTTGGACAAAAATCTGTTGCGAGGCGCGCGACTCGGGAAATTCAGAACAGGAGCGGCACGACGAAATAGACCACAAGAACAATCAATACACTTCCGACCACATCGAGCATCACCCCGTGCCGGACCATTTTTAAAATCGGAATGCAGCCCGAGCCGTAGACGATCGCATTCGGTGGCGTCGAGACCGGGAGCATAAATCCCATCGACGCTCCCAAGCACGCGGCGAGCCCAGTTTGGAGTGGATTGACGCCCGCCGCTTTGGCGACGGCCAGCGCTACGGGCACAACCATCGAAGCCGAGGCTGCGTTCGATGTCGTTTCTGACACCAGCACCCCCAGCACCGTGAACAGGCAGATCAGCCCGAACGCCGTTTTAACGTGCAAAAGCGAAACCAGGCTCCCGCCGATCCATTCCGCCAGCCCGGTCGAAAACATCCGTTCGCCAAGCGCCAGCCCACCCCCGAACAACAGAATCGTTCCCCAATCGATAGCGGCGGCTTGCTCCCAGGAAATGGTGAACTCGCGCCGCTCCCAATTGACCGGCAGCGCAAACAGCAACAACGCGCCGAGCAAAGCGACCACGCCTTCCGGCAAGTGACGTTCAAACCAAACCGCGGCTGGAGCCGAAGCGCCCCAAACCAGCGCAATGACTCCCGGCAAAATCCAGAGTCCGACAGTCATGCTAAACGCGAGCAGAACATTTCGTTCAGCGCGTGAGATTGGCCCGAGTTTGGTCTTCTCGTGAATGAGCCAGGTCGGATTTTCGAAAAGCTTCCCGGGCGCGGGACAGGACGAGTTCAGGTAAACGATCAAAAACAAAACGAGCAACACGGCCAGGGGCAAGCCGAACATCATCCACTGAAAAAAGCCGATCCGAATAGTCATCCCCTTTTCGATCAGGCCAATGCCGATCAAATTCGGCGGCGATCCCACCGGAGTGGCAAGGCCGCCCACTGAGGCCGCGAAAGCGGTCATCAGCATCAGCCCAGCGCCGAATTTGAGGTCACGCAACGACGTGCTCTGGCCGGTTTGCAATTGTTGGAGCCGCGCCATTTCGCTGAGCATCGAAACCGCGATCGGAAACATCATCGCCGTCGTGGCGGTGTTGGAAATCCACATCGAAATAAAAGCCGTGACGCCGCCGAACGCTGCGAGCAAGCGGGCCGGGCTTTCGCCGACCGCGGGCCAGCTCAGAATGCGAAATGCGATCCGCCGATTGAGCCCGTGCTCGAACATCGCTTGCGCGAGAATGAAACTCCCGAGAAACAGGAAAATAATAGGATCGGCAAAGCTTTTGAAGACGTCGCGCGCCGATCCGACCGCTGACAGAACGCAAAGGGCTGGGCCAAGCAACGCGGTGGCGGGGAGGGGAATGGCTTCGCTGATCCAGAGAACGACCACCAGGACGAGAATGGCCAACAGGTGATGGGCTGGGCTGGACAAGCTGGGGATTGGAACAAACCAGCAAACCAAAAAGAGGATTGGCGCGGCAATGAACCCGCCAGTTTGCCGGAGTTTTTCAAACCGTTCCTCCGCGGGTGTGACGGTGCCGGCCGGGGTGCTCATGAAAACGCTGCGGCATGGTGCATGAATGAGGAGTTTAAGTTCAAGTGGCAAACGTTGGTTTCAGGCGAATCGCCCGCTATGAACCGCCGCCAGACCAAATCCTTGATGCAGGTGCGTCACCGTTTTGGCAGACCAAATCCTTGATGCAGGTGCGTCACGGTTTTGGCAGCCCGAATCCTTGATGCAGGTGCGTCACCGTTTTGGCCGACCAAAATCCTGATGCAGGTGCGTCACGGTTTTGGCAGACCAAATCCTGATGCAGGTGCGTCACGGTTTTGGCAAGCCAAATCCTGATGCAGGTGCGTCACCGTTTTGGCAGGCCAAATCTTGATGCAGGTGCATCACCGTTTTGGTAGGCCAAATCCTGATGCAGGTGCGTCACAGTTTTGGCAAGGTCCAGCATCCTCTTGATGTTGTTTGCGTTCCCGGACCTGGCTGGCCGGCCCTTGTTTGCTCGCGTCTGACGAATTGGTTGGATACGTTTCGCAAAGATTATCGAGGCAACTGCTCGCTCGTTCGTTCAAGCTCGCAGCGAAGTCACGCCAAGCCAGGAAACCAAACTACATCGGGACAATAGACCTTTACTCATGACGCGATCGGAACAACAAATCGCCGCGATGGTCGTTAAGCACTCGGGGCGCGATCATCCGGCGGACGCGGTCTTGCGGGAGGCATTGGCTGAGCTTCCGCCTGATGTTTCGGCTGACAAGAGAGCCGTCGCGACTGCCGTGTTCGCCTATTTCCGCTGGTTTCGTTGGTTAAATCCTGCGGACACCGCTCCGAAGAAGTTCGCACACGCTCTGGAGTTGGATGAGCGGTTAGCCCGGGATCCGGCTAGCTTTACGGAGCCTGAACTGCGCGCCAACGCCGTGCCCCATTGGCTGCAGAGCGTGATGGACGTTCCCGCAGCATTTCTTCGGGCGCTGCAATCGGAGCCCAAGCTTTGGTTGCGGGCCAGGCCGGCGCAGGGGGCGAAACTCGCGCAGCAACTCGGCCACGCGTTCGCCTTTGCCAACACGCTCTTGTCAGATGCCGTTGAATATTGCGGCCAGGAGGATCTGTTCAAATCACAACAGTTCCAAAGCGGCCAACTAGAAGTGCAGGATCTCAGCTCCCAAGCGGTGAGCGTGCTGTGCGCGCCTAACCCGGGAGAAACCTGGTGGGATGCTTGCGCGGGTGAAGGCGGTAAAACACTTCACCTGGCCGATCTAATGAGAAACAAAGGTTTGATCTGGGCCAGCGACCGTTCACGGCGGCGATTGGCACTGCTTCGGCGCCGGGCCGCCCGCGCCAAAATGTTCAATTACCGCGCCGAGATTTGGGAAGGCGGGGCGAAACTGCCGACCAAAACGCGCTTTGACGGAGTGCTGGTGGACGCGCCATGCACCGGGATTGGCGGCTGGCAGAAAAATCCGCACGCGCGCTGGACGACAACACCGAAAGACGTGCAAGAGCTCAGCGCGATTCAGTTGAATTTGTTGTCACACGCGGCGGTTGCGGTGAAACCAGCTGGAAAACTCATCTACGCGGTCTGCACATTGAGCCGAGCGGAAACCACTGAAGTGGCGGATAATTTTGAACGGAGCTTCGCTGAAGAGTTCGAGGCGTGGCCCGTGGCGAATCCATTATCGGATCAAAATCTTCCGGCGGCGCGGCAGTGGTTCTGGCCGCAGGACCACGGCGGGATTGGAATGTTCGTGGCATTGTGGAGACGTCGAGCGATCTGAACTCAACGCTCCCGAAGGACGGAGGAGGAAGGAGAGAGCGCCACAGGGTCGCACCCTGTTCTGTTTCGGTCAGGACATCCGCGTTATCGATGTCATCCGTGGTCACCGCAAAGAGAGCTTTGCACCACGGATTTCACAGATTTCACGGATTGCGGATGCGGAGCTCGGATTGTCGAACCAACCCGGTGCAGTGAATGGCGGGATTGCACCCCACTTACATCTGCGACGCGCTCGGCCCGCCGTCACTGACCCGGATCGATAGACAACGGGCCACGGACGGCGGACGCTTTGCATTTTCTTTATGGCCCAAACTCGGGGTGGGCGTTATAAGCAGCCGCGTATGCGCTCAAAAGGGATCTGGCTGCTCGCTTGTTCGATTTGCATTTTGTCGGCGTGGACCGTGTTGGCCGATGATTGGCCGCAATGGCTCGGGCCGAAACGTGATGGCGTGTGGCGCGAAACAGGGATCATTTCGAACTTTCCTGCTGGCGGCCCGACGATTCGTTGGCGGCAGCCCATCGGCGGCGGTTACGCCGGACCCGCCGTGGCTAACCATCGAGTTTATCTCATGGATCGCCAGCTCAAACCTGGTGTCCGCAATCCCGCTGATCCTTTCGCTCGAAGCACGATTTCTGGAACAGAACGCATCCTCTGCCTGGACGAAAAGGACGGCCACGTTCTCTGGACGCACGAGTACGATTGTCCTTACAGCGTGAGTTATCCGGCAGGGCCGCGCGCCACCGCCTCGATCGACGGAGGCAAAGTTTATGCGCTCGGCGCCGAAGGCAATTTGTTTTGTCTCGAGGGAGAATCGGGCAAGGTAATTTGGTCCCACGATTTCAAAAAGGAATTCGGCGCAAAAACTCCGCTTTGGGGATTCGCTTCCCATCCGTTGATCGATGGCGGGAAATTAATTTGCATTGTGGGCGGGGAGGGGAGTGTCGCCGTCGCGTTCAACAAGGAGACGGGCCAGGAGCTGTGGCGCGCGCTGAGCGCGAAAGAACCGGGTTACGCGCCGCCGGTGATTTTTGAGGCGGGTGGCAAGCGCCAATTGATCGTGTGGCATCCGGAAGCCGTGAACAGCCTCGATCCGGAAACCGGCCAGGTTCACTGGAAGTTTCCGTGGGAAGCGCGCAGCGGCTTGGCAATCTCCACCCCGCGAAAGTCAGGCGATGAGCTCTTCCTGACATCATTTTATAATGGGTCGTTGATGCTGCGGTTTGATCCGAATGCGCCGCAAGTGACGGAAGTTTGGCGGAGCAAAAAAGTGAGCGAGCGCGATACGGACGGCCTGCACAGCATCATTAGCACGCCGTTTTTCGAGAACGGGCACATTTACGGCGTTTGCAGCTATGGGCAGCTCCGCTGTTTAAACGCCGCTACGGGCGAGCGCTTATGGGAAACGTTCCGCGCCACCACGGATGGGAATGAAGCGCGCTGGGCCAATGCGTTCGTCGTCAAGAATGGCGGCCGCTTTTTTCTGTTCAATGAGAAGGGGGATTTAATCATCGCGGAGCTTTCGCCGACGGGGTATCGAGAACTCGGCCGCGCGCACTTGGTGGATGCCGTCAACACGGCTCCGGGCCGGCCAGTCGTCTGGTCGCATCCTGCGTTTGCGAATCGTTCGATTTACGTCCGGAACGACCGCGAAATAGTTTGTGCGTCGCTGGCGGAGTGAGGCATTTTCGTTCGCTTATGAGCTGGAGAATTTTGGTTACGGCCCGAGTGCTATTCGACACCGCGCCCGAAGCGGTGGAACAGTTGCGCAGGCGCGGGTGTGATCTGATGGCCCCGCCGAAAACAGGCCCGTTCTCTGGCGAGGCGTTGCTGCAGTTGATCGACGGGGCTGACGCCACCATCGCCTCGGTTGACCGTTACACCGCCGACGTTTTCGCGTCGCCGCAAGCCGCGCGTCTGAAACTGATTTCCCGTTGGGGCGTCGGTTTTGATTCGATCGATTTGGCAGCGGCGACCGCGGCCGGCGTCATCGTGGCATACACGCCGGGTGTGTTAGACGAAACCGTGGCCGATTTTGCGTTCGCGCAAATGCTCGGTTTGCTCCGTCGAATTCCGGAAGGAGACCGGTTCATGCGGGAAGGGGAATGGCAGAAGCGCTGGGGGAGCAACCTGCACGGGAAAACGCTTGGATTAATTGGACTGGGCCGGATTGGCCAGGCGGTGGCGCGCCGCGCGGCCGGGTTCAACATGAAGATCCTGGCGCACGATCCGTTTCCTCCCACGGCCCCGCTGCCGGTTCCGGTTGAAATGGTCGGGTTGGAGCAATTGCTGCGCGAAAGCGACATCGTGAGTTTGCACGCGGCGCTGACGAGCGAAAACAAGGGCATGATTGGGGAACGCCAATTGCGATTGATGAAACGAACGGCGTTTCTGATCAACACAGCGCGCGGGGCGTTGGTGAATGAAAACGCGTTGGTGAAAGCCTTGCACGAAAAGTGGATTGCCGGCGCTGCCATCGATGCCTTTACGACCGAGCCCTTGCCGCGCGATCATCCCCTCCGCGACGCGCCGAACACGCTCCTGACACCCCACCAAGCTTCTTTCACGCTTGAAACTGGCCAGCGCGTCAGCCGTCTCGCGGTCCAGGCGGTTCTTGATTTAATGGATGGCCGCAAACCAAAAACAGTCGTCGATCCCTCGGTGTTTGCCTCGCCAAAACTCCGCGCCACACTCGATGGAGAGTAGCCGGCTGGATGAGTGGATGAATGGATGGGTGGATGAGTGGATGAATGGAAATTATGAAAAGCAATTATGTTCGAGCCAAATTGAAGCGCGGTGAACCGAGCATTGGAACCTGGTTGACCTTGGCGGACCCGGTCGCCGCACGCTTGATGGGCCGAGTCGGATTTGACTGGCTCACGGTCGAAATGGAGCACACCACCGTCACGATCGAAGTGGCCGCACAGGCATTCACTGCCATCGCTGCCGGGGGCACCGTTCCGCTGGTGCGCATTCCCTGGAACACAGGTGAAAACATCAAGCGCGTTCTCGACACCGGCGCTTGGGGCGTGGTGGTGCCGATGGTGAATTCGCGGGCCGAAGCCGAAGCGGCAGTGGGCGGGGCGCGCTACGCACCGCAAGGGTTCCGCTCGGTGGGCGGACAGTTGCACGCGGCGAATTTCGATACGGACCCCGCGACGTATTATGCGCGAGCGAACGACGAAATTCTGGTGGTGCTGATGGCTGAACACATCACGGCCATCGAGAAAGCGGATGAGATCTTGAGCGTGCCGGGGATCGATGTGGTGTTCATCGGCCCGAATGATTTGAGCAAATCGATGGGAATGAAACCGATTTTTGACAGCGACCATCCGGAGTTTGTTGGCGCGGTCAATCATATCTATCAAACTGCGCGCAAGCACGGCGTCGCTCCCGGAATTCACGTCGCAGATGTGGCCGGCGCGAAACGGAGATTGGCGGAGGGTTTTCAGTTCATCGCGATATCGAGCGAGGCCGGGATGATGATTGGAAAAGCGGCGGAAGCTCTCGATCAATTGGGGCTGGGCGTGCCGGCGAAACAAGTCGTCAAATACTAGCCAAAGGAATTTGAAATTCGAAATGAGGATACTTAAATCCGAAGCACTAAATCCGAAATCCGAAACAATTCCAAAACCTTCAAATCCAAAACCCAAAACAAAGCCATTGCTGGCCATTGCCATTCATGGAAAGCCCTTGTCGTTTTGAGCATTTGAATTTCGGTTCTTCGAATTTGTTTCGAATTCCGAGCTTCGAATTTCGGATTTGATTGATCTAAGAATCTGAGAGGTTTTTTGACGAGAATGTCGAAAGAAGAATCCATCTGTGAGTGATCAATGAGCAAATCATCAATCGTCAATTGAATGGCGTTTCCTCACATAGTCGTTCTGGATGGGTTCACGCTGAATCCAGGTGATTTGTCTTGGGACGATTTGCGCGCGCTGGGTGATTGCTCGATCCACGATCGAACGCCGGTCGATCAAGTTGTCGAGCGCGCACGCGCGGCAGAGGTCGTTCTCACGAACAAAACGGTCGTCAATCGCGAACACATCACAGCGCTGCCAGAGTTGCGGTATATCGGTGTGCTGGCGACCGGGTATAACAATGTGGATGTGCTGGCGGCTCGTGAACGCGGTATCCCGGTTTCGAATGTGCCCTCTTATGGGCACCATTCGGTCGCCCAGATGACGATGGCGTTGCTACTGGAGTTAACCCAGCACGTCGGCCATCACGCCGCTACGGTGCGGGAGAAGCGCTGGAGCGCGTCACCCGATTTTTGTTACTGGGATTTTCCGCTGATCGAATTGTGCGGCCTGACCATGGGAGTTGTCGGATTCGGACGAATTGGGCGTCGCGTCAGTGAACTGGCAGCGGCGTTTGGAATGAATGTGCTGGTTCACACGTCGCATCCGCCGAAGGTATTTCCACCAGGGCTGACGTTTGTGGATTTCAATCGGCTGCTGGCGGAGAGCGATGTTGTTTCGTTGCATTGTCCGCTGACGCCATCCACAAAAAACCTGATCAATCGAGAGCGGCTTAGCCAAACGAAGCCGACAGCGTTTTTGCTGAACACGAGCAGGGGAGCGCTCATTGACGATGCGGCATTGGCCGAGGCGTTGAACGCTGGAAAATTAGCCGGCGCCGGCTTGGATGTTTTATCGATCGAACCGCCGCCGCGGGATAATCCACTCTTCTCGGCAAAGAATTGCTTGATCACGCCGCACATCGCCTGGGCGACTCGATCGGCACGAAGTCGATTGCTCAAAGCAGCGGTGGAAAATCTCGCCGCGTTTTTGAAAGGCGCGCCGCAGAATGTCGTGAATGAGTGAAGGCGTATTCGGGGGTAGCCGCCGAGGTGACGACGCGGAAGGGGCATTGCCACTTGTGCATGTTGCGGGACGCTTGCGCTGGGACACTTAGCGGTGGGAAATGACGAATGACGGGATGAATGACTAAATAAACCCCAAAATCGAATGACCCACCGGTGTGCTGGAAAGCCCGCCTCTTGGGGATTGGTAATTGGTCCTTAATTCGTTCATTCGTCCATTGGTCCTTCGTCATTTCTTAAGGACCGGACGGCGCCCGTGCGTCCGCCTCGTCACCTCGGCGGCTACATCCAAACACGGTCAGTAAAGCTTGCGAATCCAAATATTCCGGTAACGCACTGGATTGCCGTGGTCCTGCAAAACCAGCGGTCCGGTTTGGGCCAGCCCTTTGAATTGAGCCGCGGTGGTCGCTTCGCCTTCGACGGGGATATGATCCTGGACGAGGACTCCATTGTGCAGGACGGTGAATGAGCCGGGCTGGACCTTATCGCCGGCTTTTTTCGGCGGGTGAAAGATGATGTCGTAGGTTTGCCATTCCCCGGGTTTGCGACTGACATTCACGAGGGGCGGAAAATGTCCGTAAAATGCGCCCGCCTGGCCGTCGAAATAGGTCTTGTTGTTGTAGGAATCGAGCACCTGGATTTCATAACGGCCTTGCAAATAAATCCCGCTGTTGCCACGGCCTTGGCCTTCGCCCTTGACTTCGGAAGGCGCCGCCCATTCGACGTGCAGTTGGACATCTCCAAACTGCTCTTTGGTCATGATGCTGCCAGTGCCATTCACGGTCATGACGCCATCGGCGACCTGCCATTTGGCCGGGCCGCCTTTGTCGCCTTGCCACTGGGAAAGGTCTTTGCCCTCGAACAGCACGACGGCGTCAGAAGGCGGAGGACCGGGATCAATGACCTTTGGTTCGGTCCAATTCTTTTTGTCAGCGGCGTGCGCTGTGGTTAGGAGAATGCCGATCAGCAAGGCTGCTGCGGCGCCGCCGACCCGATGTCTGAGGATATAGGTTTGCATAAAGGTTTTGGCTCAATTCAATGGCAGGGCGCGCAAGGCAGGCTTGAGAGTCCAGGCTTGGAGTTTTGCCATTTCCATCACTTTAGGCGCCCGAAAATTTTCTTTGTGGATGACCCAGCCGCCAAATAAACCCGGCGTGTCCGCAGCAACCCGGTGTTCGGGCAAGAGCGGCGTTGCATGGCGGAGGCGAATCGCAGGCGACGTGATTGAGTTCTGCCAAACATCCGCGAGCGCCACCAGGTAATCGGCCGGAGCAATGGCGTCCGAACCGAAGAATACCCGGGATGGGACGCGGCCTTCGCGTTGAATAAAGTTGAGCACGTCGCGAGTGGCATCGCGAAACGCAGCGAAGGGAACCTCCGTCAGCGCGCGGGAAGATCCCACGGCCGAATCCGGGCCTAACAACCCACGCGTCTTGAAAGGGAAATTGAATTGAGTCTGGCCGAATCGGGCCGCCACGCCTCGGGTCAGCAGGTCGAATTGATCCGCCAAGGAAAAACTTTCGCCATCGAGGACGACGAAATCGAGCCCGCTCTTTTCTTGCCCGAGAATTTTTGAGGCAATGGCGTCCAAGGTTTTCGTCTCTGCCCCTGCGGTCTGCGCCCGATCCGGATAAAGCAGCGGCAAATCATCCGCGGTGACGAATCGGACGCCGGGAATCGCGCGGATGTGATCGATGTAACTGGCAAATCGTTCGAAAGCGCCCTCGGTCTCGGCGGTGGTTCGTTGGGGCGGGGCTTTCCATTCTTCGCGGGGCGGGTTGGCGCCGCGGCGAAAATTCACTCCATCCCAGAATTCTTGGTGCACCCATTCGCACGGGTGATAGAAAATACTGATCAGCCCTCCGCCATCGTTTCGCAGGCGCTGAGCGATCTGAGTTGCCTTTTCTTTGGCCGGAGCAACGGCGCCAGGATCGTGCAGATCCATCCGGGTATAATTTTTCCCCATGTGATAAACCGTCAGCACCCCATCGTACCAGAATGGCTTTTCGTCCAGGCCGACGTGATCGCCCTCGTCGACATAGCACGGGACGCCATGCGGAGCGATGCCGATCGATTTTAATCCGGCGTACGTTTGCGCGCCCCAGGAAGAGCCTGGTTGACCGTAACAAACCAACGTGTCGACTCCGAACACGCGCCGCACGTCCGCTGCGCCCGGACCTTCGCGCCGGACAAACTCCGCGACACCGTCCAGCCAGCCGCAGTCCGCCAAATATTCTGTGGGGGTGGGATGAACAGAATGATAATTCGCGTGAAACCCGATCGCATGCTTTTTCAAGGCCGCGATGACATCGGTCCGGCCGCGGCGCTCGAGGGTGCGGGCTTTTTCGCCCACCACTTTGAACGTCGCGCGGATGCCACGTTCGCTCAACAATTCCGCGAGGCGCTTGGCGGAATCATCCGAGGCGGGGAGCATGTAATCTTCGGTGTCGAACCAGAGGATCACGTCGATTTCGGGAGCAGGCGAGTTCGCGTGGTCTGCGGCACGTGGTGAAAACGGGCAAAGGAAAAACAAACAACTCAACGACAAGGCGAGCCGGAACGATGGGAGCATGCGAGAGTTTTAATCAGCTCTCGGTGGCGAGACAAGCGGAGAAAAGGGGGGCGGGAGACAGGCCGGCTTTCCCGTTCGGGGATTAGTAGCCGCCGGCGTCAGGAGGCGGACTGCGAACGTGTTGGGGTGGACGGCTACGCGGCCGTCATTAGCTCGCAGCAATTCTCAGTATGCGTCTGGAGCGCGGCTGGGTCGTAGACCAGCCGCAGCAATACCGGCACATCGAAGACTTACCAATGCCTGAAGACTGCGGCTGGTCCGGAGGACACAGCCGCGCTCCGTAAAATGAGAATTGCTGGTTAGCTCGGCGGTTTGTTGGACAGTGGGTTATTATATCGTCATTCGTTATTCGTCCTTTGTCATTTTTCCCCGCTTGCTCCCCCAGACCCAATCTAATTGCTGCTTTGTTTTCGAATCGAGGATTTCTCCTGCGTCATCGATCCGATTCCAGCCCACCGAATAGAGGACGAAGCTGCCAGGGCTTTCCCGACGATAAATAAGCGGCTGGCCGGTAATGACGTCATGCGGCAGCGGCCGAGCGATTTCAGCGCCTAACCCTTCTAATTGCTGAGGAAATTCGCCATGGCGAAGCCGGTGGCGTTCGAGCGCGCAAGCGATGGTTGCTTCATCCGCGACAGCCTGGGCCTGGGCAAATCGCTTTTTGAGATCGGTCAGCGCGGGCAGAAACACGCCGGTGATCATCCGATGTTCCAGGAGTGGATTTCGCCGGTGCAATGTTTCCTCGAGCCTGGTTCCTGCCTCGTCTGCGAGCTCTGGATCAACTCGTTTGTCAGCGGGCCGGAGCCCCGCGGCGCCGAACTCATCGAGGAACCGGTTGAAATTCAGCTGTTCGAAGTAGAACCAGCCGGCGGGCAGCAGGTGCAACAGCAAATGGTTGAATGGAGCGGCGGAGTTCTCGTCAATCATTCGAAAAAAGAGTTCCCGGTTTTTGCGAATATCCTGGATGGCGGAGTCGGTGGCGACGCGTTCGATGGCGAGGGCGGGTGGGATGCCTTGAAGGAAATTTATTTTCCCGAATCGATCCTGAAATTCTTTCAGTTGGGGTTCGGACCATTGGTGCTCAGCCAAGCCCTCCCAAATCGGCTGCACGCCGATGTTGACGATGGCCATTCGGACCAATTGCGAGATGATGAGCGGCTCGTTTTGAATTGAATCGGCCAGCAAGAAATTGGTTTGAACATCGTCGAACGCCCGATCCGTCTGGCCAAGAGCAAGCTCAGCGGCGGCACGAATTTTCAACAATTGGGAGACTCCCTTGAGGAACGACAAGTGAGGCAACAACGCAGCGTAACCAGCTTCGTAATCGATCTCGAACCGCGAATACGGCCGGCGGACCGCGCCCCTCATTTCTGCGAGGATTGGGTTGAACTCGGAGAGTCGCTGCAGGACTTCCGTGGCGGCTGCCTTTTGATCGCGCTCGTTCTCGGCAGAGTTCGCGGGCGCATTGGTGTGGATTCCGGCGACGATCGTGGTCAGGTCCGTTTTCTGGCGATACCTCCAACCTGGGAACCTGTCTCCGCGATCGTACCGCGCCGCGGTCAGGAATTTTGAGATGCGACTGCCCAGATCCATGCTGGTTTGATACGCGTTCGTGTCGCGCCAGCGCACCTGACCCGTGGCGGGATCGCGCGTGGAATCAAACAGCGGAGCGAGTGATGGTGTGTTAGCGACATTTTGTTCGGCTGGCACGGGCGGGGGGACAACCTCTGGCCAGTTGAAGTGAACGCCGCGCGCGGTTGCTTCTTTCTCATAGCGCGCCCAAGCTCGTTTGCCGCGCCAATTTTCCTCGGCATAAAACAAGACGACGAGCGTGACAACGGCGGCCAAACCAAACAGCACAAATCGAATCGTTCTCCAATTGAAGAGACGGGCCGGCCGGGCAAAGGTTGGGAAAGCTTGTTTGAGATTCATAAATCAAACGGCGCGGATGGTTGAAAGAATTTCGCTGCGCGGGCCAGGAGGGGAAGGAGGCGGTTCGAGGGCAGCCCATTCCAGTTCATGGGCGAGCAGTTCGCGTTGTTCTTTCAAGCGCGCGAAAACATTCCGGGCGGCTTGACGCGTTTGAGCATGGACCGGCTCCTGCGCGCGAGGCATCGGTTCCGACCACGAGAACCAGCCGATCACGGCCCAGACAGCGGCTAATCCTGCCCAAGCAGTGGGCCAGGGGGCGATGAGTTCACGCCAGAGTGTGGCAACAAAATCGATTTTTGATCTGGCGCGTTCATCGGTCCGCCCGGCTGGTGGGTCGGCTAATTCGTCGAGGACCAATGCCCGAATGCCATCGAGTTTGGGTTCGGCTGGGGCGTGCCGCCCAAAAAGAATTTCCTTTGGAGTTTTCATGACGATTCCTTTCTGATGTTCCGGCGCAAGGCGCGTTTGGCGTAAAAGAGACGAGACTTAACGGTGCCGAGCGGGAGCTCAGCGATCTCGGCGATTTCATCGAGGGAGAACTCTTCGACAAAGTGCAGGAGCACGATCGAGCGTTGGGACGGAGGCAAGCGATCGAGGCAGGCCAGGAATTTCTCCTGGTTTTCTTTGTCGATCAACAGTTCGCTCGGATCCGGATCGCCGGCGGCCTGTTCGAGTCCGATTTCTTCGAAAGAAACCTGCCGATGGCGTCGCCAGAATTGAATGATTTTTTGATGGGCGATGCTGAAGAGCCACGAGCCAAATTTTTCATCGTTGCGGAGCGAGCGGAGGTGGCGGACGGCGCTCAGAAACGTTTCCTGGACGATGTCCAGGCTGGTTTGCTCGTCGCGGACCAATTCAACGATGTAAACGTAGAGCGGCATTTGAAATCGACGGAAGAGCGCGTCCCAGGCTTGCGCGTCCCCCGCTCGCGCCTCGGCGACCGGCAAGGTTGTTTGTTCAGCGGCCAAAAGCATCTACGCCTAGTGGAATGCGGCGGCAGGAAAAAGGTTCAAAGGAATTTTGGATTTTGGATTTTGGATTTGAAGGTTTGGGAATTGTTTCGGATTTCGGATTTAGTGCTTCGGATTTTTGGATTGGGAGGTGGGCGGCGGATCGTAACCCCCTTGAACAGAGTTCATGTAGCGTCCAGGTTGGATGGCGCAATCCATGGTTGTGAGACGATGGAGTCTTCCGCGTGAACCGAACGTGGCGTTCCTGGTGAAAAGCCGCGGCGGCAGGCCATTGGAACGCGGGCTTTAGCCTGCAGAGAGCGGAGAGTAAACATCGCCGCATTGGTGTAATGCTTTGGCTGCAGCCTGAAGGCTGCGTTCCTGAAGGGCATAGTGCAACGCCTTGGCTGCAGCGTGAACGCTGCGTTCCTGACGGCACTCGCAGCCGGGCGCTTCGGCAGGTCGCACAGAACGCAGTTGCAAAGCTCGAGGCAAAGGCTAGCCTGCCATCCCTAATCCACCCGTATGATCGTCAGCACCACGTTCAGCATCGAAGGCCACAGCATTGTGGAATACAAAGGGATCGTCCGCGGCATTGTCGTTCGTTCCCCGACCATTTCTCAAGGGATCATGGGCGGCCTGAAAAACATCATTGGCGGCCGAATCGGCGCTTACACGCAAATGTGCGAGCAAGCCCGGCAGCAAGCCTTTGATGAAATGATTGCCCACGCCCAGGCACTCGGCGCCAACGCGGTCATCGGGATGCACTACGACGCCTCGGAAGTCGTCAGCGCGGGCTCCGCCACGGAAGTGCTTTGTTACGGAACGGCGGTGATTGTGGTGAAGCAATAACAGCTAGATCTTCCAACCTTCGCGGTAATGATGGTGGAGGTACTGATCGGCTTCAGGGCAATTCGTCGCCTTTAATTTCTTGGGATCCCATTCGAGTTTTTTGCCGACTCGATACGCGACGTTGCCGAGCAGCGCCGTTTCCGTGAGCGGTCCGGAATAGCCGAATTGGCAGGTGGTCATCCCGCCCGTCTTGCACGCTTGAACCCATTCTTTGTGGTGGCCGATCGAATTGGGAATGAACGGCGCGGGCCGCTGGAAGCCGGCGAAATCTTTTTCCGGCAGCAAAACGTTGCGGCCGTAATCAGCCAGCAAGTTTCCTTTCTCGCCGATAAACAACACCCCGCTGCGCCATTTTTCTTTTTGCTCGGCCGTGAGGAGTGAAGGCTGTTTGCCGCCGTGGTACCAGGTCAAGTCGAGCGCAGGCAATTCGACTCCGCGCGCATTCTTCGGCCGGGATGGAAAATGATATTTCACAATCAGCCAGGGAGGGCACGACTCGGGATGAACCGGCGGGCCATCGACCGGCTCGATCAGGCTGGGATAGCGGAGGTCCAGCGCCCAGAAGGGCAGATCCATGTAGTGACAACCGAAATCAGCCAGAGCGCCGCCGCCAAAGGCCCACCAATTTCGCCATTTGAACGGAACCCATTCGGGGCTGTACGGCCGGAAGGGCACGGGGCCGACCCACAAATCGTAATGAATGTTGGCGGGCACGGGCGGGTATTCTTTCGGCAAATCATGTCCGCCGTAAGTTGCGTTGACCCAGACGTGGACCTCCCGAATGGTTCCGATGACGCCGCTTTGCACGAGCTCGACCACGCGCCGGTAATTGTTCCCCGCGTGAATTTGCGTTCCGATTTGTGTCACGCGTTTGTTTTTGCGAGCCAGGTCCGTGACGATGCGGGCTTCGGACACCGTCCGCGTGAGCGGTTTTTCGCAATAGACATGCCGGCCGCTCTTCAGCGCCGCCACCGCTGCGACCGCGTGGATGTGATCCGGCGTGCCGACCACAATCGCGTCGAGCCCTTTCACGTCAATGAGCCGCCTGAAATCATTGAATGTTTGCGCCTGCGGGAAGCGCTGTTTGGCTTTGGCGAGCGTGTTGTCATCGATGTCGCAGAGCGCGACGACGTTGACGCTGTCGACCAACTGCGAAGTTTCATTCAGGTCATCCCCGCCGCGGCCGCCGATGCCGATGAAAGCCACGTTGAGTTTTTCGTTGGGCGACCCGGCCCCGAGGGCGCGCTGGCCTGCGAACCAGACGCTGGTGGCGGCGAGAGAACTCTGTTTGATAAAGGTGCGACGATTCATAATGGATTTACGATTGACGATTGACGATTGGGGAGTGTCACTGGGGTGATGATTTGAGGGCGTCTATTCGCCGCTGGCAGGGCGGATTTCGTATTGGTGCGCTTTGGGTTTGTTGATCTGGTAAATCCGGTTTTCGTACTCATCAGCTGAGGCTTTGAATTTCGCGATGTTCTCTTTGAATTCGGGCAGCCACTTGTCGAATTTCTCGTTGAACTCGGCTTCGTCCGGTTTGTCTTTGTGCGCCGCGAGTTGGTACCGTTTTCCTTTGAGCGCGCCCCACTGATCCCGCAGCTTGTGCACGGCTTTGTCGTTTCGCTCCTTGTTCAGGAGAGCGACTTCCAGCGCCTGTTTGGTGTCGGGATTCTTGTCGCTTTCATCCAACGGCACGCCTTGCGCCAATTGCGCCGCAGCGTAGCGCCCGATCTCCTGGCCATCCACATTTACGCTGTATTTGCCGGGATTGAGTCCGACCACGCGCAAGAGTTCGCGGCCGAACCGCTGGCCGGCATGAGTTAGTTTGTACCCTTCGCTTGCTTCGGGCGGCAAAATCCACGGCAACGATTCCGCCTGGAAGGAGAACCGAAGCGGGTCGGATTGAATGTCGCTGACTTTCCCGTGGCGCGCTTGCGCTTGCCAACGATCGCCGCTCGCTCGGTGAATGTTGATGGCGGAGGCTTGGCCCGGTTTAACCATGTCATTCAAAATCGCGGCGGCCATAATGACCTGGCCATTGGGGCCCGGGTGAATCGCATCCTGGATCAAAGTAAAATTCGCGTCCTTCTTTCGCTGGTCGGTTGTGAGGTTGTTCAGCGGGCTGTACATGTCGACGAACCCGAGGCCGCGGCCGAAAGACTGTTCGCGCAGCCAGGCGCCGTAAAACGCCAGCACCGAATTGTAATAGGTGTCGCGCGGTTCGCTGCCTTTGCGCATGCGGGCGGCGCGGGCGTCAAACATGGTCGGCGTCATGGGAATCGCCTGCGCGCTGATCTCCGCGAGTTTATCGAGCAGCGTCGACATGTCGCGTTGGTAAGCATCAAAAACGTTTTGTTTGAAGTCGGTGTAACTGCCGTCATTCATCCCAAGGAGGATCGTCACGTATTTGGGTTTGAACTTGGCCAGGTCTTCGTCAAAACGGGCCAGGGCGTCTTTTGCGCGGTCGCCGCCCACGCCGGAATTGTAAAAATGAATCCGGCGTTCGGGAAAACGGGTGTAGAAAAAGTCCTCCACGTATTGGGTATAGAGGCATTGGTGAGTGATGCTGTCGCCGAGAAAGACGAACGTGTCGCCGTCCTGAAGTTCGATGCGATCGATGATCGGCTTGAATTCGGCAGCGGCAGGCGCAGCGGCAAAGAGCGCGAGGATGGAACCGCAGAACAACAAACGAATTTTGCTCATAGATGAATGTAGGCTGAGTTCACTGCGTTTGGACGGCCCGAGTATCCGGAACTCAAAAATATTTTGCAAGCGAGAGCAAAAGAGCGCACGGGCTTGCCAATGGAGCGCAAGGCTGCCCAACACTGGCGCCCAGTTCCTGTCCATCCTTAAGCGTGCTTCCGCTTAGTCCAAATGCGGTCGGGCCTAAGGCGCGGGTTGTTAGGGCGAGTTGGGACTCGTGAGAATTCGGACTTCGTGCTGTGGAAACGGGATTTGAATCCCGCGCTGCCGGAACTTTTTTTCAATCGCAAAATTGAGGTCGCTTCGGAAACGGCGCGGCGAGTGGGTCAGCTCTTCGGTCCAAATGCCGAGTTCAAAATTCAACGAACTATCGCCAAATCCGATGAAGAACACCTTCGCGGGCGGCTGAGCGAGCGCATTTGGATTCTCCCGTGCGACTTCGAGCAGAGTTTCCGTGAGCAATTGGATGTCTGTCCCGTAGGCGACGCTGATCGGAATCCTGAAGCGGACCTTGGGATCCCCGTAATTCCAATTCGTCACCTTTTCGGAAATGAACTGCGCGTTGGGGACGATGATCGCGATATTATCATTGGTCAGCACGGTGGTGCTGCGCAAGTTGATGGCTTGGACCTGCCCGGCCACGGAGCCGATTTCCACGCGATCGCCAATCGAGATGGGCCGCTCGGCCAAGATAATGATTCCGCTCACGAAATTGCTGACGACGTTTTGGAGTCCAAAGCCAAGCCCAACGCCAGCCCCGCCCGCGATGATCGCCAGAGAGCTCAGGTTCAAACCGGCCGTAATGAACGCGCAGTAAAAACCAAGCCCAAGCAGGACGTATCCTAAGATCCGGGCGATGGCGAATTGCAGGGAAGGCGTGAGATGCGTCCTGCGGAGCACTCGGACAATGAGGTAGCGGCGGACGGCGCCTTCGATGACCACGACCAAAACCAGGCCGAACAACAAGAAGAGGAGTTTGAGAACGGTAAAGTTGGGAGCTATTTCAAATTGCCCCCAGGTCCGCATGTAATTGGCGAGCTGCGCAAGGAAGTCAGTCATAGAGGCGTGGGCCTGTTATTGGGTGTTGGCGATGGCGATCCCGGGAGAACGGCGGGCGCAATGTTGATGCTGGGCGGGCTGACGGTAAATGTCGTTGACCGGCCCGGATCGATCAGAAAGTTGATCGACAGCGTTTTCGCATCACGCTCCGGGAGCAGCCCCCAGACTTTAAACGACGCGAAGTGCGCCATCGTGTCGAGAACTTTGACCTTCCGCCCGCGATCGTCATGCACGCGCAGCGACAGCCGGATGGCCGCGGGGACATCAATAGCATCCAAAGCCAGATAAGGAAACGTCGTTGTGCTCGTCACGGTGTTGGCGCCGTTCGCAAAACTTGAATGGAACGAGAAGGCGTCGCCTCCGACGCTGCCGCTGCTCGAGTACCCCGTGCCACTGGTGCTGCCCCGCCTGGCAGGAGGAATCTGGTAGGCATTGCTGCCAGGCCCAACCAAAGCCCAGAGCCGAATCAACCCCGGCGGCACTTTGCGAGTGAGATCGACAACTTGAACCGAGTTGCTCGCGGGCAATTTGAAAACCGGCAGAGACCAGGTCTGCTCAGCCGGGAAGTCCGCGCTTTCGTGCCGCCGCAAATCGAAATGAATATTCCACGCCGGGGCATGCAGGCAGATGCCATTCCAGAGCGCGGAGCTTACGAACTGATTGCCGGTCGTGTCCGCGATTTGAGTTGAGTTGTTAAACCAGTCCGCGCTCGGTTTGCCCTTTTCGAGGAGATCGAGTTCGGGCGCAATTTCGGGCAGGGCGATCGATAATCCGTTGACCATGTTTGTGCGCGTTCTGACTTTGACGCTCTTCAGGACGCAGGTGAGGTCGGCGGCTTGATTCGTTTGAGGCAATGGCGCCGGGTGCGCCTGGCGTATGTCGGTTCGCGCGTTTTCGGGAATGGGCACATTGAGCGAGCAGACCTCCTTTCCAGAAAGGTCCAGGAGTTTGACGACAATATGATCGCTCGTTCGAGGAAAGGACTCGAACACAGCGCAGCTTGCTTGGAATTTTTGCGTGCCGAACGCGGGAGTCACACTCGCTCGAAATGGACAGCCATGTGCGTCGGCGGCGGTGGCCATTTTGCACCAGTTCATGTTCGTGCAGGTCCGCCGGTCAGGCAGTCGATGGCTCAAGAAGAGACAGAGAGCGTTATTAGCAGTGGGGCGGATTATTTTCATCCGAACGGGGAACGGGATGGGCGCTTGGAATTCCGTATGCATCAACTCGTGTTGTTTCCCGTCGGTGATTTTTTCCACGCGCACGAATGAACCGTCGGGAAGGGTGGCGTGAATCGCTCGGGGACGGCTCGCCACGGCTGCGCCGATAATCGTGAGGATGAGCAGGACGCCGAGGCCAGCGGCGAGGATCGCTTGTTTCCACGGGTGCACAGACGCTTTGATGCCGGGAAAACGCGATTTCCGCCAGATTAAACAGGGCCGCTTGAGAAACCGACAGGAGTGAGTAGAGTTTATCGGGTCTGCTCGCTCTCCCCGCTCACAGGTTATGCCAATCCATTACAAAGATTATTATCAAACGCTGGGGCTGCCGCGTTCTGCCAGCCAGGAGGAAGTGCGACGGGCTTTTCGCCGGCTCGCCAGGAAATATCATCCGGATGTCGCGCACAACGACCCTGCCGCGGAAGCACAATTCAAAGAGATCAACGAGGCGCACGAAGTGTTGGGAGATCCGGACAAACGCGAGATGTACGACGGCCTCGGCGCAGGCTGGGCGCCCGGGTCCGAATTTCGTCCGCCGCCTGGGTTCACTGAACATTTTGGCGGATCGAAGTCCGGCGGGTTCGGCGGAGAGGACGTTCAATTCCAGTTTCGCGGCGCGGGATTTAGCGATTTCTTCGAGCAGCTGTTTGGGTCGACCCAGCCAAAGCGGAGTGGATTTGCCGGACGGGATTTCGCCGAGTCGAGCGCTGGATTGCACGACGTGGAATCCGAGATTGTGGTTTCGTTGCAGGAAGCAGTTGGTGGCGCGGTCAGGCCGATCACCGTTGAGCGCGAGGACATCTGCTCGGATTGCTTCGGCACGGGTCGAGTGAATGGGAGAGAATGCTTCGCCTGCGCGGGCCGGGGGAAACGAACGATTTCTGAAACGTGCCAGGTGAGAATTCCTGCCGGAGTTCGAGAAGGCCAGCGGCTGCGCTTAGCGGGACGCGGCGCTAAAACCGGCCGGGGCCGCGGCGCGGGGGATTTGTTGTTGAAGGTGCGATTTCAGAAACATCCGCAGTTGCGCGTCGAAGAAGGGTGTCTGGCGTGCGATCTCGAATTGGCGCCTTGGGAAGCGGTGCTTGGGACAGAAGTGTTGGTCCCGACCCTAAAGGAATCCGTTCGGATCAAAGTCCCCGCCGGCGCTCAGCCCGACCAAAAGCTAAGAGTGCGTGGCAAAGGTTTGCCTGGACCAGATGGCCGCGCGGGAGACTTGCTGGTGAAGCTGAAGATCGGTTTGCCCTCGAAAATCTCCGAGCGCGAAAAGTCGTTGTGGGAACAACTCGCTCAAGCGTCGCGTTTTGATCCGCGGCCATTGGGCCGGTAAGAGCGCGAGGATCGGCCTTTGCCGTCGACGGTCAACGGACTTCCGACTCTCAGGCGCAGATCTTTTGCCGCATTTCCCGCGTTGACGGCGATTTCCAAAAAGCCACTCGAACTGACCACGCCGATGGGCTCGCCCTCGCGGGCTTCCTGGTAAAAGCGCCCGAGTTTGAACGATTTTCGGCCGGGCATAGAAATCGAAACGTCATGCGGGTCGATGTCGCCGATGTGCGCGACGGTGACGTTGGTGATGGCATTGCCAAAGCGATCGATGTAGATCACCTCGCCGCGAATTCTTCCAACCTCGACTTTGGGCTTTTCCATTTCGAGCCGGACATAATCCGGTTGAGCAGGCCCGAAGCGAGCGAGCGGAACGGACTTGGCCAAATAGGCGGCGACCGGAGCGAAGATATCGCGGCCGTGAAAGGTTTGGCTGACTGGCTTTTGAAAATAGCGGTCGTTAGTGAGGCGATGAATGCGTTTTACATTTTCATCGCTGAGCGCCATCGAGAGCACGCCGTTGTCAGGTCCGATGAAGAGGTAGCTGTCCGTTTCGATCGCGATTGGGGAGCGATTGCTTCCCACCCCGGGGTCGACGACGGCGATGTGGATTGTTCCAGGAGGAAAATAGTCGCAACTGAGCATGAGGGTGAGGGCGCCGGCGCGGATGTCACCGCTGGGAATTCCATGGGCGAGATCGACCAGGTGGACGCGTGGATTGATCCCGAGGATCACCCCTTTCATGGTGCCGACAAACCAATCGTTTGTCCCAAAATCCGAAGTCAACGTGATGATCTTCATGCCGGAACAATAGCGCGTGGCGGATGATTAACCAACCGAGCGTGGGACGGTGGGACGGTGCGACGGTGGGGCTGGAAATCCCAGATCCAAGATTTAAAACTCTTGCTCGAAATTTCCCTTTGCAGAGTGGCGGACCCGCGTTAGTTTTTTCCGACTTGTCCGATGGTGTAACGGTAGCACAAAGCCCTTTGGAGGCTTTTGTCTTGGTTCGAATCCAAGTCGGACAGCCACTTTTACTCAGCAAATCGACGGGACCTCGCACCCAGACACAGATTTGGCACAGAAACCCGCCGGATCAGGACAGCGGAAAGTGAAGTTCCCTCGAATCATCCGGCATCGCAAAACCGAAGCGAAAGATGGCAAGCGCCCGCAACTTTCTGCTGGTTATGCCTACAATGTGGCCATGTGGCTGGGAGAATTCGCCGGAACATTTCCGGCAACCGCCGTTTCCGATCTGACGAAAGAACACCTCAGCACGTACATGGCGAACCACACGAAGGTTTCCGCCAAGACTCGAAATGAGCGGCGCAACGTAGCGCGCATGTTTTTGAAATGGTGTGTGCGGCAGGATTATTTGGCTGCGAATCATCGCTTGTTTGAAGCAGACGGAATGAGCCGCGAAACGACAAACCCCGGAGAAATCGACTTCTATTTCGCCGCCGAGCTTCGCGGATTGCCCGAAGGTTCCAACGGCCGTTTGCGACCGATCATTGCCCTCTGCGCCTTGGCTGGCACTACGAGAGTAATCCAACGGGGAATCACTTGGAGGAGAATCGGCGGACTCAGCCCGGCGTCGCGTAAACGCCCGCGTCTCGTTCTGGATAGCTCTCATAAAAGTGCTCAAAGACCGCGGAGCACTTTTGTTGGAAGTGTTCGAGCGAATAGACTCGCGGCAATCCGCTATCCAACAGGTCTTCGATCATTAGCTTGAGTTGCGAGCGCGCCGCGGATTTCTGCCGCCAGTTGATGACGAGCAATTGTTTGAGCCGTTCCAGAAGTTCGCGGGCGACCTTCTTCACTTCGGCGCGTTCCTCCGTGCTCAACTCGGGAGCCGGGCGCGTGAGAATGTCAAAGATGACCAGTTCTTCCTCGGTCATGTTTTCGCGGACGTGGCGTTCCTGTTCGTCGGATAAATTGCGGCTCAACTTCAGCAGCTCTTCAAACAGTTCCTCGATGTTCCGGCTGCCAGCATTGTAAGACTCGATCAGTTCCTCGAACTTCTCGGCAAAATCGGTGCGCGTCTTGTTCAACCGAATTAGTTTTTCCAGTTGGGCGCGGATGGCAGCCTTGAGGACTTCGAGTTCGGTCTTTTTGTGCTTAGCTTCTTTGAACCGGCTGCGCAATGCCTCAAAATCAATCTTCGACAAATCCATTACCGGCGCGGCCTTCATGGGCATGTCCACGCCCGTAATCGACGCATCGAGTAACTTGGCGATGTCGTCCATCACCTCGGAAATGTCCGCTGGATTTGGATTGAGCTTGGCGCGGATGGCCTCCGCGATGGCAAAGAGACAGGCGACACGACCGGCAAATTCCAACGCCGCGGGGTCGGGCTTCACGGCGCTGTAAAGCGTGGCAACAATGCGCTCGTGGCCAAAGAACTCTCGACGAAGCGGGTCGGGAGAGATCAGTGCGTCCACGGCGTCAGCGAGCTTTTGCAGGCGTTGTATGCTGCCCGCGGTGAGCTGCTCGATCGCGGGGAGAATCACTTGATGCTTGGCGCAAAAAACAGTAGCCGCATTTATTGCTTCGCGCAGTTCCTCGACCAGCTTCTGCTTGTCCTGCACCGGGCGCTCGCCACTCTTGCCTGCGCCGTAGATGGCCAGCGCCTTTTCCAGCGAGGCGAAGACGTTCGCGTAATCCACGATCATGCCGCTGTACTTACCTGGAAAGACGCGGTTCGCCCGGGCGATGGTTTGCATCAGCGTGTGATTCCGCATCGGCTTGTCGAGATACACCGTGGAACAACTCGGCGCGTCAAAGCCGGTCAACCACATGGCACACAGGAACACGATCCGCAACGGGTCGTCCGAGTCTTTGAACTTCTCATCCAGCGGGGGCTGGGATTCATTCATGCGCTGGCGGTGCGGCACGATGTCGAGACCGCGCTTCTTCATCTGCTCAATCTCATTTTGGCCGGGGGAGACGATCAATGCCATGTCAGTCGTGTCCACCACGCGAAGACGATCCAGCAATTCGTCTTTCTTGTCCCCCGCAAGACCGTAGCGCCCGAGTTCCTTCTGCACCCGCTCGCGCTCCGCCGCCCAATGCTTCCGCACTTTGTCGTGCATCTTGAGCGCTGTGGCCTTGTCGATGGATACCACCATTGCCTTGCCGACGAAGCCGCGCCCGAGGAAATGCCGCACGATGTCCTGGGCCACGGTCTCCAATCGGTCGTCGCGCGTGAGGATGTGGTATTGCCGGCTCAACTCCCGTTCGAGCTTCGTTTCCTGTTCAGGGTCGAGTTCAGCCGCCTCGATGAGATTGTAGATGTCCTCATTGAGATCAGGGTTAACGAGCTGCAACTCAGGCGTGCGGTTCTCGTAGAACAGCGGCACGGTCGCGCCGTCCTCCACGGACTGCTGGAAGTCGTAGATGGAGACGTAATCGCCAAACACGTCCTTCGTCCGTTCCTCGCCCGCGATCAGCGGTGTGCCGGTGAAGGCGAGGAACAGCGCTTTGGGCAACGCCGCGCGCATGTTCAACGCCAGCGTGTCGTATTGACTTCGGTGCGCCTCATCCGTGAGCACGATCACATCAGGCCGGTCGCAGAGCATTTCCGGCATCTGAAACTTATGAATGAGCGTGAAGACGTAGCGATGATTCCCGCGCAGCAGTTCCCGCAGATGCGCGCCGCTCGTGGCGTGACACTGGTCACCCTCGGCTTCGCTCACCGCGCCAGTGGCCTTGAACGTCTTGGCAATCTGATCGTCCAGCTCCACGCGATCGGTCACGACCACAAACGTCCAGTTGCCCGCCACCTTGCGCAGCACCTTCTGCGCGAAGAAGACCATCGAGAAACTCTTGCCGCTGCCCTGCGTCTGCCAGAACACACCGCCGCGACCGTGCCCCAGCTTGCGCGCTTCAAGCATTGAGGCGATGGCGTTGTTCACGCCGAGGAATTGATGGTTCTGGCCGAGGATTTTCACCAGCCCTGCCTTGTGCTCCGAGAAAAGCGTGAAATTCTCCACCAGGTCGAGCAGCCGCGCCCGGTCGCACGTGCCGCGAATCATCACTTCCAACGAAACGCGTCGCGGCTCGTCCTCGCGCTCGATGCGTTTCCATTCAAAGAATCGGTCCCAATCGGCCGTGAGCGAGCCGACGCGGCTGTCCGTGCCGTTCGAGGCGATGAGCAGCGCATTGAACACGAACAAAGCCGGGATGCCATTCAGCGGATGCTTGTAGCTCGTCAGGTTTTCGTCGAACGCCGCGCGCGCCGGCACGCCGGGCTTCTTCAGCTCGATGACCACCAGCGGCAGGCCGTTGACGAACCCGACCAAATCCGGGCGGCAGGTATAGAGCGCGCCAGTGACGCTGAGCTGGCTCACCAGCAGGAAATCGTTGTTCGCGGGATGCTCCCAATCAATCACGAGGACGCGCAGCGTCTCTTGGCCACCTCTGCCTCTCTCTCCGGCTCGATCGGGGAGAGGGCCGGGGTGAGGTGTCGAATCTGATTCTGTCACGGACACCTTGATGCCTTCTTTGAGCAGCAGATACACCGCGCGGTTCGCAGCTTCCAGGCTCATGGCCGAACGGTCGCGGGTCAATTCATCAATGGCAGCGGTGATGGCCTCGGGCAGCAACGCGGGATTCAATTTCTGCAACGCCGCGCGCAAACGCGGGAGCAGCACGACTTCACTCGGCGTTTCGCGACCCAGCGTGCCATTCGCGCCGAAGGTTTCCTCGAACGCCGACACCGTTTGCCAGCCAAGTTCCGCGAACAACCCGATGGCGGGCTGCTCGACGAGCTGGTCTTCGGCGTAGGGGTTGCCGCTCATGCGTGTTAGTATCTGATTCGCTGCCTATTCAATTTGGCTGTTACCCTCTTTCTTACCCTCTTTTGAGGGTATTACCCTCTTTCGCCATTTTGCACCCGGTCCGCGACCAAGGCACTCGATTCGCCCGGCAGACTTCAAATCGCGCAACAAAAGACTCGACGCTTTGCACGAGCGCCATTTCGCGCAGAGCTTTCAGCAACTGCGGCGACTGCCGCGTGTAAAGTTCCTGTTTGCCCTTGGCTTCGGCGAGGTCGTTGAGCAGCCAGTTGGTGCTCATCGGCACGGAGAAATCACGCAAGCGATGGTTGCGAAAAGAGTTCACGGGTCTGGTTCAATTCGTTTTCAACTATCCCGACAACAGGCTTATGGCCGAACGGTCGCGGGTCAATTCATCGACGGCGGCGGTGATGGCTTCCGACGGCAGAGACGGATTTAATTTTTCCAACGCACTGCGCAAGCGGCCAACCAACACAACTTCACTCGGCGTCTCGCGACTCAGCGTGCCGTTCGCGCCAAAAAGTTCTTCCAACGCCGATACCGTTTGCCAGCCAAGTTCCGCGAACAACCCGATGGCGGGCTGCTCGACAAGCTGGTCTTCGGTGTAGGCGTGGGGCATGGCGTTCGACTTTCCTTACCGCATGCAAACGACTTTGAGTGATGCACCAACGGATGCGACCGCGCACCACGTTGATTGAAACAGATATGAAATCTCTCGTTCGTTGGGTTTTGGGTTCGCCTTGGCCACAGCCTGCTCAAACGCCTTTTGTGACAGACCATTCCCCATCACCAGCCACACCTCCCGACTAAAAGTGGGGTCTTCAATCGCAGCGGTGAACTTCTTTGCAATCGCAGCAGCGGTCGCATTTGCTTTTGCCCAAACCACCCGCGGCATCGTCGGGTGCTTGGTTTTGTTGGGGCACCAGTCATCCTCAATCTTCTGTCTCGTCAGTTTCGTTTCGTGGTCAGTCGGATTGAAGAACCCGAGGTAGCGCACGGCCTGACTGCAGACTTCATGGAACGCTGACGCCGACATTGAACTGCCTTCCTTGGCGTTCTTGCCGTGAATCATCACAATTCGTTTCGTGGTTTCGCAAAGGCCGAAGAAGTCCGCGATCTCTGGCCCTCCCACGTCATTACAAACGAGGATTTCGGGCGTCCAATCTGCGGCCTTGAAGACTTGGGCTTTGTCGTGAATCGCGCCAAATACTGAATCCTTCGTCCAGCCGGTCATATCGCCCTTCTCCGACTTGATTCCCTCCAACCCAGCGCATCCGACAACAATCTTCTCGATGTTCAGGCGATTGCCGCCGCCCTTCCACGGCAGCAGATTCGGAGTAAAGAAATTGCCTTGCGTGTAAACACTCGATGTTCCAAGGAGGATGCGGAAGTTCTGCGTCTCGTTCAGGTATTTGGTGAAGACCCTGCCCGTGTCGCGAATGAACACTTTATCGAGCTGGTCGGATTCAACCTCAAAACGTTGAGTTTCGTCATTGAAACTGAGCCGAGCTTCAAATGGTTTGTCGTCAATTTCGCCGTGGAATTTGTCGTTTTCGACGAGCCAGTGCTTTTCGACATCCACGGTCGGGCCTGCGCCGTCTAACGGAGTCGCGTCGAGTTCCTCCGACGTAATGTCGAACAGAATGTGTCGGGGTTTCTCTGTGGCGTCGTATTTGTGAGGTTTCGCAAATCGCATCAGCGTGTCGTCGCCGTTTACAGTGCCGTCGTCGAGGTCCTTGCCGATTTCCTCCAGCCACAATTCAAACTCCGCGTATTCGATGATCGGCGTAGTGCGCTCTGAAAGTCGCCCGCGCGTAAAGCTAAGGTAACGTCTGCGGGTTTCATCCTGACCTCCAAAACGCTTCTTCACACTGCCGGTCGCAGTCGAACAGACCTGCACATAGTCAGAAAGTGCGGGGGGAACAATTTGCAGCGAATCCATTGAAACCACTCGGCGACGAAACGCGTGGTTGCCGAAGTCTCCGTTGATGAGCGACACCTCTTTGATGGTGGTTTTCTCATCAGGAAGAAGTCGGTGTAGCACTGCCGGCGAGATCGAAGCCGTTGCTTTCTTCAGGTATTCCGCGGTGCGTCCTTCGGTGTCAAAGAAGAACAGGCAATTCCCGAGCTGCTTGGCAAAGACATAGCCGAGGCGGAGTTCCATGTAGGCTTCATTCACGACATCGGATTGCTCGAAAATCTGGAACAATTGCAGGAAGGTGTTCTTGTCCTGAAAGCTCGCGCCAAACCCAACGGCGTCGCCTGTGAGAAGTTCACTCTGAATACCGAAGACGAGCTTCTTCCAACTAAATCCCAGCTTCGCTACCCGCACCAAGACAGATTTCCGCATTTGTATAACGTCCCGTGGGTCGGTGACTTCGTCTGCGCGCAAGTGCCGCCTGAAATCGCCGAGCAGATAGAAGCTCGGAGCATGGGCGTGCGACGCGACGAACTCATCAAACGCTGCGAGCTCCGCGTGCCCTGCCGCCTTCCGTTGGCGGACGTTCTTCTCGTAGTCGATGAATCTATTCCACAAGTCCTTTTGCCGGTCTTGTTGATGCGCGAGCACGAATGCCTTCTGCCCGGCAGTTCGTGTCGGATTCCGGATCACTCGACCAACTTGCTGCACGAGGTTGCGCGCATTCGGAAACGCGCCGAAGATCGCTACGAGGCGAAAAGCTGGATCGTCCAATCCTTCAATCAGTTTGTTCTGGTGAACCCAGAACCGCGCTGTCTCTTTCTCCGGGTCAGGAACTTCTTGGCGGAAAATTGCACCATCCGAGTTCTTGAACCGCTCGTGGATGCCAATGACCGATTCTCTGCGCGTTTCGAGCTCCGTGGCTATAGCTTTGATGTCCGCCGCTTCGTTGCATCTCACGATAATGCGCATCTCGCCCCGTTGAAGGCCGATTTGCTTTTCGATGGATTTGCGAGCGTCTAGGAGTTTCGTGACGAATTCATTTATGGTATTAACACCATCGCGAGACCACGCCCCGTCAATGAACTCGACCTCCCTGACGATCCCGTCCTCTAGGGCTTCCCCAAACGTGTAGGAGTAAAAGTAGTCGCGGTTGACATCGAACAATTGGAGGTCGTTCCGATAGGGAGTTGCCGTAAAGAGCACGGTTGGGCATTCCAAATCACGAACGGCCTCTGCCCACCTTGGCGCTGGTTCTCGATGGCCCTCATCGACCAAAGCGAGCGTGGTCCACTTTCGCAATCGCTGGAATGCCGCATTGTCCTTCCGTAGAGCCTGCAAGGTTTGATTCGTGCAGACCAACACACCTGCCTGTCCGACTTTCTTCAGCGCAGCCTTCAGGCCCGCCGGGGTGAAGACCTTCGTCGGTCGCGCGTTCAGGGATGTCGCTTCACCCAACTTCGTCCACAATCTCGCTGTGATTTCGCGCTCCAATTGCGCCACAAGGTTCTCCCAGGGCGCGACGACCAAGACCCTTTGATAATCTTCGAGCAATTGCGCGAGCGTCGCGATGACGACCGTTTTTCCCGTGCCGGTGGGCATGCGAACCATCGCCTGCTGGTCTTTCTTCGCATCGAGATAATCGCCCGCCAACTCCACGGCCTTTTTTTGGTTCGGCCACCACTTCGCTTCAATTACCGATTTCCAACTTTTGCTGTTGAGGTGCTTGATGAACTTCATGGTTCAGTTCGTTCTGAGGCTGACCTGCCCCGACAGCAGACGCGGCAGCAGCAGGTCGCGCGTCCGGCGGAGGTTTTGGATTTGGCGTTGGAGCGTGTTCACTTGCTCGAAGATGGCGTCGGTCTTCTTGGCGAAGCGGGCGACGATTTCCCGCGCCGGTTTCACGACTTCCATCCGGCGGAATGTGTCCACGACGATGGTGTCGAACGTCGCGCCGCCGGTGTTCGTTTTGAGGTAATCCACTCGTTGGAGCGTCATCAGGAAAAGGTAACGCTGCGGAATGCCGGGCTTGCCGCGTAGCGCGTAGCAGGACTGGTTCATCGCCATCGGCACGGACGGGAGCGCTACTTTGCCGACCGTTCCGCGTGCTGTGATGAAAACCGTATCGGGCGGGTAAAGCTCGCTCGCGCACTTGGACAGACCGAGTTCGTTGGTGTGCTTGTCGGTGTCTTGGACGTAGAAGCAGTCGGGCACATCACGAGGCGTGAAGAATGGGATTTCTCCGTCCCAGTATTCGGCAACGTCAGTCTTGGGCGTGCCGCCGCTCAACACGTCAGCGATTTCCGTGAACGGCTTCACCTCCCAGCCTTGGGGGATGTCGCCGAGGGGGGAGGCGACGCGCGGGAGCTTTTCGTGGCCGGGGAAGCGGAAGTGGACGAACCACTCGCGGTAGAGGGCGGCGGCCATCGCCTCCAAAACCCGGATGCGCCGCTGACTGTTCTCCATCAGCTCGTCGTAGGCCGACAGGACGCCCGCGATCCGCCGTTGCACCGGCAGCGGGGGAAACTCGACCTCGAAGTCCTTCAGCCGCTCAATCGTAATCTGTGCCTGCGCCGAACCAGTTCTCAATTCCCACAGAGTCGTCGCCGAAAGCCGATAAAAGAGGAACGGTTTGAAAACCTCCGCGCTCTCAAGCAGAATTGCGATTGAGAGATTCGTCAGAAAGCAAAACGGTGGAGTCATCTTGATGTCTCCCGTTCCACCAACTCCACGAGCGACTACGATGATTTCCGGCTCGGCGTAATGGTAGCGAGGTGAGAAGCCGACACGACGATAGCCGCTGTAAACCGGATACCCATCGGACGCCAGTTCGCCCTTCTTCGGCATCTCGCCATACTTGAACTTGCAAATCTCGCCAAGTCGCACTCTGCGCCAGTTTGCCATCGTCACGCCTCCAGAATCTCCGCCACGTTGCCGGCGATGGTTTGTTCGAGGTCGCGCGCCTGCGCGTTGAGGATTTCGAGTTCCTCGTTCAGGGTTTCGAGTTGTTCCTTAAAATCCTCGTCGCTCACGGCTTCGCCGGCGGCCACGCCCACGTAGCGGCCGGGGTTGAGCGACCAGCCCTGGGCCGCGATGTCCTGAATGCTTGCTGCCTTGCAGAGCCCGGGGACGTCGCGGTATTTCAGATTGACGATTGACGATTGACGATTTGAAACGGCAGCTTCGCCGAATATTTCGTGAATCTTCGCGCGGGCTTCGTCGCCGCCCAGCGTGAAGTCCAATTCTTCGCCGCGATAGAGGCGGACGAGGTTGGCGAGGAAGCCAATCTGCGCGGGCGTCCATTCGCGGTGCGCGCGGTCCACCTGCCGGTAGATGTGGCGGGCGTCGATAAACAGGACGGTGTCCTCTCGATTGCGGATTGCGGATTTTGGATTTCGGATTTCAGAACTACGCTCTCCGCGCTGGCTGCTACCGCATTTGGATTTGTCGAAGAACCAAAGGGTGCAAGGAAGCGTGACGGTGTAGAACATGTTTGGCCCGACGGCGACCATCACGTCCACGGCGCGGCTCTCGATGAGTTTCTGCCGGATTTCCTGCTCGGAGGCGCGGGCGTCGGAAGCGGAATTGGCCATGACGAATCCGGCTCTTCCCCCGGTGGCCTGGCCGGCAGAGGCCTTGAGCGCGGAGTAAAACAGTTGAATCCAGAGATAGTTCGCGTTGTCGGTGCGCGGCAGGCCGAAGGCAAACCTCCGGTTTGATCCCACCATGTCTTTCAATCGCTCCTTGTCGACGGCATTGACGTTGAACGGCGGATTCGCGAGCACGAAATCAAATTTGCCGGTGGCGTCGTGCGGATCATCGTAATAACTGTTCACCTGGCCGCCGTGGCGGATGTCGCCCTCCAGCCCGTGGACCGCGAGGTTCATGCGGCAGAGGCGGCCGGTTTCGTCAGTCTTTTCGACGCCATGAATCGAGAGTTCCGCGCTGGGATTCTTCTTGTGCTCGGACACGAATCTTGCCGATTGGACGAACATGCCGCCCGAGCCGCACGCAGGATCGAGAACGCGTCCGTGCAACGGTTCAAGGATTTCCACGATGAGTTTTACAATGCTGGCAGGGGTGTAGAACTCGCCCCCTTTCTGACCTTCCGTGCGGGCGAACTCGCCGAGGAAGTATTCGTAGATGCGGCCGAAGGCGTCGTAGTCCACCGACGCGGGAATCTCGGAAACTTTCTTCAACAGTTCCTTGAGCAGGGTGCTGGTGAAGAGGTTGAAAGTCTTGGGCAACACGCCCGCGAGTTGCGGGTTGTGCTTCTCGATATCCCGCATCGCTTCGTTGACCTTGGCGCCAATGTTGGCCGCTTCAGGAATGCCGAGCAGGAACTCGAATCGGGCGTTTGGCGTGAGATAGAGAATGCCGTCGGCGTGGTAGGCAGTGGGTTCGTCCAGGCGTGAGCCGCGCCGGGACGATGCGCCAGATTTCTCCAACTTGGCGCGCTGAGCGGCGAAGCGGAGTGCGGCGAAGCGCAGGAAAATGAGCCCGAGAATTGGACCGGAATATTCCTGCGGTTTCAGGCCAGAATTGGCGCGAAATTGATCGGCAGAATCCCAGAGGCGTTTTTCCAGAGTCCCATTAGCGGTATCTTTTTCGGATGGAGCGATCCAGTGCATCGATTATACGCGGTTGGCGGTGGCGGCCACGATATGCTGTATTTGAGTGGGCAGTTCCCGATTGACGCAAGACACGTCCTCGCTCGGAATCTGATGGTCTAGCTCTATTCGTCGCTGCGCTTATCTCAACGGCTCGTCAGTTTGCACGAACGAGCCTCCCCCTGCAGTAAAAAATCCGACGAGTCACAGCGATTCGCGGAGTCATGGCCACCGCATTATGAACGAAGGGGTCTGTTTGAGATGGCGAGCCAGGCGGTTGGGGGCGATCGACTCTGGAGTGCTCCAAGCGACCATACACACAGGGGAGCAGACCCAAATTTCACCGACAACCATTTCTTTCTTGAGACAAATTGAAAGATCAGCATTATTCGACCCTGGCTAATTTGTGCTGGGGATTGCAAAGAAAGTTTTGGCATGAGGAACTGGCGTTTTTGTCTTTTTAATCAATCGTTGTTTTCAACCCTGTTTATCGGCGCGGCTCTAGCGTGTTGCTCAACTCTAGCGCAGCCCGTTTCCACCAATGCCGCAGGGCTGACCTTGAACTCGGTGCTGCGTCGCGTGATCGAGTACAACGAATCGGTCCAAATGCAAATGCTCGAGACGGAAATCCGGCATCGGCTGGCCAAGGCAGAGAAAGGCGTTTTCGAGCCGCAGGTCGTCAGTTCGATCGAGCACCAGGAAAATATCCGGCAAAATAATATTCAGCAGCAGCTGAGCTTGCTCGGCACGCCGGTGCTGCGGGAACGCGATTCCATTTATTCGGGCGGGTTGGATTTGCTTTCGCCGATCGGGACGCAGCTGCACATGGGTTATACCCTGCGCGATTTGCGGAACAATTTGGGGGGCCGGCTCGGCGGCACCAATCAAACCGTTCAGCAGTATGAATCGTTTGCCGGCGGAACGCTGGTTCAGCCGATTCTCAAAAATTTCGGCGCCACCGCCACGATGGTGCGGTTGCGGCTGGCGTCCGTGGCTTCGGATTTGGCGTTTCAGGATTATCGGCGGCAGCTCATGTTAGTGATTGCGCAGTCCGAATCGGGCTATTGGGATTTGTACCTCACGCAGGAACAGGAGCGGATCAGCAATGATTCCGTCACGATCGCGGGAAAAATTTTGAAAGATAATCGCGCCCGGCAGGAGGTTGGCCGTTCTCCCGAGTTGGAAGTGTTGGAAGCCCAGTCTGGCCTGGCGCTTCGCGAGGCGCGTTTGAATGAAGCAAAGTTTCGAAGATTGGATGCGGCGAATCGTCTCTCTTCGTTCATTTCCGGCCAATTATTGGACACCAACCTCGTCATCCGCGCGACCGATTTGCCCGTCGTTAAAGAGGCGCCCGCTTCGGCCCTGGATAATTATGAGAAGGCGTTCACGCTCAATCCGGATTATCTGAGCCGCCGAAAACAAGTGGAACAGGAAAACATCCGCCTGGCGTTTGCGAAAAACCAGCGGCTGCCGCAACTCGACCTCAAAGCGAGCTACGGATTAAACGGACTCGGCGCCACGCCGTCCGACTCGTTGGACTCGCTGCAATCGACGGAATTCCCGACGTGGGCGGTGGGTTTTGAAATGCGGATTCCAGTTCTGGGAGGAATCAAAGAACGGAACGAACTGGCGGCCGCGCGGCTGAGCAAGAAGAAGGCGCTGGTGGGGTTGAAGGAAATCGAGATTCAAATCTCGAACGCGATCGAAGCCGGTTTGCAAAAGGTCCGGAGTTATCGCGAAACCATCGTTAACCGGCAGAACGTCGCGAAATATTATCAGAACCTTTTGGACACGCAGCTGACTCGGCTGGATGTGGGCGCGAGCGACAGCCGGACGGTGCTCGAGACGGAAGAAAAGACGTTTCAAGCCAAGATCGACCAGGTCGAGAGCCAGGTTTTGTATGAGAAGGCGCTGCTGGATTTGGAGTTGGTGAGCGGCTCGGTCTTGAGCGGTCGGGGCGTCGAGATCACGAAAGCCCAGCTCCAGGAACGGACGGCCGAGCTGCTGCACAGCCGCCGGTGGTCTGACTTCGAACTGGCCAAGGTCCAGCGAGATTTGGTCAAAGAGTACCAGGAGGCGCGGCCGAATCCGAACGCCACGCCGAATGAAATGGCGGAGCGGTACCTGCGGAAGGAAATGGAAAAGGGATCGCGCGCGGCGGAGCCTCCGACGCTTTTAGAGAACCAGGCGCGAGACAAGGCCCAGGAAGTGCTACGCGACTACCTCAAACAAAATCGACCGTAACAGCTGACTCGAATGAACCGTTTTAAATATTCCTTATTGATTTTGCTCGTGGCGTTCGCCCCGATTGGGTCGCGCGCCGAAACTGTGTCCGCCACTGGCATCACCGAACCGGTGCTCGTTTCCACGCTCGGTTCTCCCGTGGCCGGCATCATCGCCGCTCGCAAACACCAGGAAGGGGAGTTCGTGAAAAAGGGCGAAGTGATCATCGAGCTCGACCGGAAACTGGAAGAGCTCGAAGCCGAACGCCGGCAACTCATGATCAAGCCGCTCAAACAGGATTTCGAGCGCGAACGGGAATTGTCCGTCCGCACGATCTCGGTCAGCAAACAGGATCTGGAAAAGAAGGAAACCGATTTCCAGGTCGCGACGGTGGAACATCAACTCGCGGCCGAACAGCTCCGCCGGCGGCAAGTGGTGGCCCCCTTTGACGGAGTTATTACGGAGCTTTTTGTCGAGATCGGCGAAGCCGCCCAAGCGCAGCAGCAGCTGGCCAGGATCGTGGACACGCGCCGCTGCTATTTTATCGCCAACGTTGAGGCCAAAGCGGGCCGTGAATTGAAGGTCGGCCAGAATGTTAACCTGGAAGTCGACAACGGGCCGAAGCCGGTTCGTCTGGCGGGCAAAATCTCGTTCGTTTCGCCAGTGGTAGACCCGGCCAGTGGATTGTTTCGGGTGAAAGCAATATTCGACAATACGGAAGGAAAAGTTCGGCCCGGCGTGGCTGGCACAATGTTTTTTGAAAATGGAACCGGCGTTCAGTAATCCCGCGGAGGAACAGTTCCGCCAAAACTTGCAGGACATGTCGCAGCTCCGCCGGTTCGCCGGCGCGCCGGCTGAGTTTTGGCCATCGTTTCTTGCCACCGTTGGACAACTTGCAGGAGCCGCCCGCGGCATTCTGATTGTCCGTGAAAGCCAGCAGCCCGACCGTCTGAAAAAGCTGGGCGAATGGGCCGGCCACGGCCACGCTGACCGCGCGGTGCTGGCATTCACCCAGGCGCTCGCGCAAATCACCGAGGAGTGCGTTCAGAATAGCGCCTCGCTGCAGAAGCTCAGCGGAACGAATGTCTCCGGCCGTGAAGCCTTCAGCGCGGCGGTGCTGCTTCCGCTGGGCCGGGCCGAAGAAAAATGCGTTGCCGCTTTTCTGCTCCTCGACCAAACCGCGGCGCAAGCGCGCGAATCGCTGCTGCGGATTCAACTCGCCGCTGACGCTCCGATCTCGTATCAGCTCAACCACGCTGTCCAGCAATCACGCTCGGATGTCGAAAAGTTTGCCGCGGTTCTCGACTTGCTGGTGCTGGTTAACACGGAAAAGAAATTTTTAGCCGCCGCGCTCGCGCTCTGCAACGGGATCGCCACGCGCTTTCAGTGCGACCGGGTCAGTCTAGGCTGGCTCGAACACGGCTTTATTCGGTTGCGTTCGATCAGCCGGACGGAACGGTTCGACCGCCAAATGGCCGCGGTCAAGAGCCTCGAGACCGCGATGGAGGAAGCCTACGACCAGGATCAGGAAGTGGTCTGGCCGGCGCCGGAAAACAGCTCGGCCATCGCGCGGGACCACGAACGCTTCGCACGCGAGCAGACTTCAGGAAATGTCTGCTCGCTCCCGTTGCGGACCGAATCCAAGCCGGTGGCAGTACTGACTTGTGAGCGGCAGGCCAAACCGTTTTCCGCGGTTGAAATGGATCAGCTGCGGCTCGCCTGCGATCAAGCCGTCAATCGATTGGCCGATCTCAAAGCTCATGACCGCTGGTTCGGGGCGCGTTGGACGACAGCTCTGCAGGAAAAATGCGCCAAGCTGGTCGGGCCGGAGCACACCTGGGCCAAGGTCCTGGCGGTGCTCGGTTTTATTGGGCTGATCTGTCTTCTGACGCCGATCTTCACTTATCGCGTGGAAGGGAAATTCATTTTGCGCAGCGATGAGGTGTCGTATTTAACGGCGCCCTTCGACGGGTACATTCGCACCGTCGCAGTGCGTCCAGGGGATCAAATCAAACAAGGCCAGCCCCTGGTCAACCTCGACACCAGCGATCTCGAGTTGGATGAGGCGATGGCGTTGGCCGACCAGAATCGGTACTCGCGCGAAGCTGAAAAGGCGCGCGCCGCGGGCGAATTGGCCAGCATGCGGATTGCGGAAGCGCTCGCTGCCCAAGCCAAAGCCAGGCTCGATCTGGTGCGGTACCGCTTGGGAGAAGCGGTGATCAAAGCTCCGTTTGAAGGGGTCGTGGTGGAAGGGGATCTCCGGCAAAAGATCGGGGCGCCAGTAAAACCGGGGGAAGTTCTGATCCGAGTCGCGCGAACGGACACGCTCTATGTTGAGGCGGAAGTGGCCGAGCGGGACGTGCACGAGATTCTCAACCGCAAGCAGGGCGAAATCGCTTTTTTGAGCCAGCCGAAATGGAAATTCCCGGTGACGATTAACCGGATCGAGCCGGCGGCATTCCCGAAGGAAAACCAAAACGTTTTCGTGGTTCGTTGCCAGCCAGGCGTCCGGCCGGTTGCATGGTGGCGGCCGGGCATGAGCGGCGTCGCAAAATTCGATGTCGAGCGCCGCACCTTGCTCTGGATCATCACGCACCGCACGATCGATTTCCTCCGGCTGTATTTGTGGTGGTAAGGAGCCCTCGGACGAAATGAAACTGCCGATCGAAGCGCCAGAAACCCATTTGTTCCATGCCCGAACTTCAAACATTTAGCGAGTCGTGGTACCGGATCGCTGGGCAACGGATTTGCCTGAGGCCCGGAATCCGCGTGAGCCGCCAAAATTTCCGCGGCGAGCGCTGGATGGTTTTGCAAAATCCATTCAGCAATCAGTTTTTTCGAATGCGGCCGGCCGCGTATGATTTCGTGGCCCGGCTGACTCGCGATCGCACGGTCGAGGAAGTCTGGAAGCAATGCCTCGAGCACGCGCCGGACGAAGCGCCCGGACAGGAAGCGGTCATTCAACTGCTCGCTCAGCTCTATCACGCGAACTTGTTGCAGTACGATCTCGCGGCGGACACGGCGCAATTGTTCAAACGGTACGAGCAGGTGCGGCAGCGGCAGACGCGCGCCACGCTGCTGAACCTGATGTTCCTGCGCATTCCGCTGCTGGATCCCGATCGGTTTTTGATCAAGGCCATGCCGGTGATCGGAAAACTGATCAGCCCAATCGGCGCGTTGCTGTGGTTGTTTGTGGTGGGATTTGGCGTCAAAACGGCGGTGGATCATTGGGGCGATTTGCGGCTGCAAAGCGAAGGGGTGCTGGCGCCGGGAAATCTTCTCCTGCTGTATCTGGGCCTCATCTTCATCAAAACGATTCACGAATTCGGCCACGCCTTTTTCTGCCGCAAGTTCGGCGGTGAAGTCCACGTCATGGGGATTCTCTTCATGATTTTCACGCCGATGCCGTACGTCGACGCGAGCTCGAGTTGGGGATTCCGGGAACGCTGGAAGAAAGTGCTGGTTGGCTGCGCCGGCATGATCACGGAATTGTTTTTTGCAGCGATCATGTGCTTCGTCTGGGCCAAGACCGGCCGGGGAACGCTGCACAGCCTGGCTTACAACATCATGTTTGTGGCGTCGGTTTCCACGATCGTTTTCAATATCAACCCGCTCCTCCGCTACGACGGTTACTACATCCTGTCGGATCTGTTGGAGATCCCGAATTTGTATCAGCGTTCGCTGCTGCAACTCCGGTACCTGGCCGAGCGCTACGCCTTTGGGCTTAAGAAAGCGGAAAGCCCTGCCCATTCTCGGCGCGAAAGCATCTGGATCACCGTTTACGGCCTGGCCAGCGGCGTCTATCGCGTCGTCGTCTTCTCCGCCATTCTGCTTTTCGTGGCCGATCGATTTCTGCTGATCGGAATTCTGATGGCGATCATCTGTCTGATCTCGTGGATTTTCGTCCCCATGTTCGGGCTGATGCGTTATTTGGCGGCGAGCCCCCGCCTCGAACGCCAACGATTGCGCGCCATTGCGGTGACGACAGCGTTTGCGGCCATACTCTTTGTCGGGCTCGGGGTCGTGCCGGTTCCAGGCCATTTCCGCGCGCCGGGCGTGCTGCAGGCCAAAACATGGTCGGGCGTCATCAACGAAGCTCCGGGGCGGTTAGAAAAAATTGCGGCGGAGCCTGGGCAAAGCGTGCGGACGGGGCAGGTGTTGCTGCGACTGCGAAACCCGGAAATCGAATCCGAACACAATTCCTCGAAAGCGAATGTGGCGGAAATTCAGGCCCGGATTTTGGCGGCGATGCCGACGAACACGGCGAATTTGAAACCGCTTTACAGCCAGTTGGAGTCAGCGCAGAAGCGAATGCAGCGGGTCGAGCGGGACTTGGCCGCTTTGGAAATTCGGGCGCGTCACGACGGCATTTGGATTTCGCCAACGGTGCGCGAGTGGAATGGGCGATGGCTGCCGCGAGGAACGGAATTGGGCATGGTGGTGGATCCGAGCTCGTTCGAATTCGCGGCGACAGTTTTGCAGGAAGATGTTGATCGATTGTTTGGGCGCCAGATGTCCGGTTCAGAGCTTCGTTTGAACGGCGAGAGCGGAGTGAAGTTAAAGGTCAACCAATTAAAAATTGTTCCGGGAGGACAGCAGAACCTTCCTTCGGCCGCGTTGAGCTGGAGGGCAGGGGGCGAAGTCCCGACGCAGCCTCAGGACACCGAGGGGCGGAAGGCGATCGAACCTTTCTTCGAAGTGCGCGGGGATGTTGCGCCGGCAGGGGGGTTGACGCTTCTGCACGGCCGCTCTGGAAAAATCCGCTTCAACACCGAATCGCAACCGTTGTTATCGCGCGGTCTCCGGCGGCTCTATCAGCTTCTCCAGAAGCGCTATCAGATCTGAAGCATGTATCCAACGCTGGAATATCGGCGGACGAGCCATCGCAAACCGGAGCCCCTGCTGAAGGGAATCGATTCGTTTGTGCACGCGGCCATCGGGGTTTATCGCCGGCGCGGCGGGGTGCTCGATGAATTGCGCGGGGAAGCGGAAAAGATCGACGCTCTTGAATCAAGCTTCAAAGATCTCACGGACCATTCTCTTCGCGAAAAGCTTTTAGAATTTCGGCAGAACTTTCGCGGCCATGCCAAACCTTCGGAGGAAACGGTGCGGGCCGCCTTGGCAGCGGTGCGCGAAGCGGCCAGTCGCCAAACTGGGCTTCACCCGTACCTCGAGCAACTCATGGGCGCGCTCGCGCTGTTTCGCGGTTACCTGGCTGAGATGGCCACCGGCGAGGGGAAGACCTTGACGGCAGGTTTAGCCGCCACGCTGCTGGGTTGGGCGGGGCATCCCTGCCACGTCGTGACGGTCAACGATTATTTGGTTCAGCGCGACGCGGAATGGCTGAAGCCGCTCTATCATTTCGCCGGACTCCGCGTCGGCTTTGTCACCTCCAAGTTGAATCCGGAGGAACGCCGCAAAGCTTACGGGTGCGATGTGACCTATACGACCAGCAAAGAAGTGCTGGCCGATTTTCTGCGCGACAGGATCATGGTGGGCATTCTCCAAAATCCGACCCGCCGGTTGATTCGCCGCATGTTGATCGGCCGGACCCAGCCGGGCGATGGCTTGGTCATGCGCGGCTTGCACACCGCCATCATTGACGAAGCGGACAGCGTGCTGATTGACGAGGCGGTCACGCCGTTGATCATTTCCACGCCGCGAAAAAATGACGCGTTGCGGGAAGTCGTTCAGTGCGGCCACGAGCTCGTGGGGGGTCTGGAACGCGACCGCCATTATCACACCAATCATCGCTATCAGGAAATCGAGTTTACCAGTGCGGGCCTCCAACATTTGGAGGAGCAGTGCTCAAAATTGCCCGGCTTCTGGCGCGGCGCCGAGCGCCGGCGCGAGCTGGTCCGGCAATCGCTCGTGGCGCGGGAATTTTTTCTTTTGGGCAAACAGTATGTTATCTCCGAAGGCAAGGTCGTGATCGTGGATGAATTCACCGGCCGCCCCATGCCGCAACGGAGCTGGCGGCAAGGTTTGCACCAAGCGATCGAGGCGAAAGAAGGAATCGAAATCACCGATCCGACGGAGACAATCGCCCGGCTTAGCTTTCAACGATTCTTTCGCTTGTACGAACGATTGTCCGGAATGACGGGAACAGCGCGCGAGGCTGCGGCCGAGTTTTGGCAGATCTACCGGTTGCCCGTGACAACGATTCCGACCCATAAGCCGTGCGTTCGCGTTCATTTGCCCGACCGCGTGTTTGCCAACGACGACGCCAAATGGAACGCCCTCGTCGAGGACATCGTCCAGACGCATTCGACCGGGCGCCCGATTTTGATCGGGACTCGGAGCGTGGCTGCGAGCGAGAAGCTTGGCCGAATGCTGCAAGAACGCGGTTTGGCCTTTCGATTGTTGAACGCGGTGCGGCATCAGGAAGAAGCGCAAATCGTGGCCGAAGCAGGCCAGCGCGGAAAAATAACAATCGCGACGAATATGGCCGGTCGCGGGACGGACATTAAGCTCGAAGCGGGTGTGGCCGAGTTGGGCGGTTTGCACGTGATCGCCACGGAACGCCACGAATCCGGCCGAGTGGATCGCCAGTTGTTCGGACGAAGCGCCCGCCAGGGCGACCCAGGTTCGGCACAGGCGTTCGTCAGCGCGGAAGACGAGCTGCTCCGCCGATATTTAAATCCATCGTGGCGCCGCTGGCTCAAACGATCGGTCGATCAGAATTCTCTGGGCAACCGGTGGCTTTCGGTGAGCGCGTTTGGCCGCGCCCAAAAGCTCGCGCAACGGCTTGCTTTTCGCCAGCGAAGCAATGTGCTGCGGATGGACAATTGGCTCGATGAAGCGCTGTCGTTTGCGGGACCGGACGCAGCGTGAAATCGCCATCGGACGAATTGTGGCCAGGAAGCGACAAATGATCGATGGCTCTTGCTGCTCGCTCGTCGCTGGCCTCGCCTCATTTGAATAAGCAAGGAGAGGACGCTTCCTGAAATCCGCCGGAACTCCCCTGAGTCGGACCTGCTTGTTTTCCCCGAGAAAAAAATCAGGCGGCGCCCCGGTTTTCTTTTTGGACGTATTTTCTATTCTGCCGACGATACACGGGTAAATGGCAGCAAGGTTTTTCAGCATCTCTTTTGGGGAGAGAGCGGCCTTCTGCTATTCCGGGAGAAATGGATACATATGCTGACCATACTAAAAATCGTCGCCGCGCTTGCGATCGGGTACATGGTGTTGAATCCGACATTCAGCCCGAAGGTTGAAGACGCTCATTGCAATTGCTCCGCGAAAACCTAATCCGGCGATGCACCACCGCCGGAATGGGCGGGAGGCTTTTCTCCACTCAGAAGCGGCTATAGTGTTCAACATTGCCCCCCTTTGCCGGTTATAGGTTCAGGGCTCAAACTTCTGAGTGGAGATTTTGGTTTAGGCGGGCCCAGGGTTCAGCACACGCGAAAGCCTCCACGCGATTTAGATAGCCTCACTCGGGAGATTGCGCAAGGGCAGCAAACAAAGGCAAACACGCAGCGACTTCATTCTTCCGAGAAACTTTGCGCGAAGCTTCAACAACACGCCTGAGTCGCGCCCCCAATTTTCCGGGCCGCTCAGTTCCGGGATTTCCCGAAGGTTAAGTGTTCCATGCAACCTGAACTCACGAACTTCCTGCACATTGGATCGTATTCGTTTTTCATGCTGGTCGCGCTGGCGACTGCTTACGGCGTTTCGAGAATCCGGGCCGGCCGGTTCGGGATCCTTCCCAGCCACATCGACAACGTGGCAATTCTAGTGCCTCTCTGCGGACTTTGGGCTGCCCGCGTTTCCAACCGCTATTTCTATCATGACATGTCGCTGGCGCAGGCGCTCGAAGTCTGGAAGGGCGGGGGATTGGTTTTGTACGGCGGATTGATCGGTGGTTTCCTGAGCCTTTGGCTCTACGCAAAACTGCGGACCGTTTCATTGCTCGCCCTGGCTGACGTGATCGCTCCCGGTGTCGCATTTGCGCTGAGCCTCGGGCGAGTGGGATGTTTCCTAGCGGGCTGTTGCTGGGGAGATGTGTGCGCCGAGCGCGCGGAGCTGGCCAGCGTCCTGAATGACGATCAGCTTTACCAGGTTCAAACCGTGCGGCAGGTTTCAATCCCCAATTGGCCTTTGGCAGTCCGTTTTCCACCGAAATCGAGCGCGTACCAGCAGCATCTGAAACTTGGATTGATTACCTCGGACGCCAGCGCATCGATGCCGGTTCATCCCGTTCAGCTGTACGAAGCCTTTTTAGCGGCTGCGCTCGGCGTTCTTCTCCTCGGTCATCGCCGTAAATTTCCCGGAAGCACAGCGGTGCTCTGCGTCCTGGGTTATGCGGCCATCCGGTTCGGCATGGAAATTCTCCGCGCGGACAACGCACCCGAATATTTTGGACTCACTCTGTCGCAGTTCGTCAGCGTTTTCCTTGCCGCGCTGGCGTGCGGTTGCTGGTTGCGGTGCAAGCGAGAAGTCGCCGCCGACAACACCGTTTCGCCGCCGGGCAGGGAACAGCCAATCGGCGTCATCCATTGAGGCGCACGCTCCCCCAATCCGAATTGGAACAGACCTAAGCCCGAAGCAAACCCGCCAGCTCGCGCAGGATTTCGGGAACAGCTTTCCACGGGTCCTCTTTGGCTTCGTACTCGAGCGCGACGTAACCTTGGTAATTCGCGTCGCGCAAAATCTTCACCAATCGCGCGAGATCCGCTTTTTCCACGCCGCGACCGCGCCGGTTGATTTCGGATTTGACCTGGACGTTCACGGCATAGGGCGCGCAACGTTCGAGAGCCGCGTATGGATCTTCAGTGTGGAAATTCCCCGTGTCGAGGTTCACACCGAACCAAGGGCTTTTAACGGCCTTGACGATCGCCAGCAGGTCCTCCGGTTCGGCAACGATTCCACCGTGATTTTCCAATCCGAGAAAGATGCCTTTCTTGCCGGCGTAATCGCAACATTCCTCAATGGCAGCAATGGCACGGCGGCGCGCTTCTTCCTTGGAAATCCCGCCTTCCTGGCCTCCGGAAAAGATTCGAATGTGGGGCGCGCCGAGGATGGCGGCGCGGTCGATCCAGGTTTTGACCATTTGGATTTGCTCCTGCCGTTTCGGACCTTCCGGCAGCGTGAAGGTGTTCCCGACCGCAGACCCGCTGATTTCGATCCCGCGCAGGAACGCGTGGCGTTTGAGCTTCAGTAAAAGCGCCTCGTCGGTTTCGGCCGGAAAATAATAGCTGGTTAACTCTGTGCCCTGGCACTCGTGCTCCGCGCAAAAATCAATGAACCCGAAAAGATCGAGTTCGTGCCCGGAGGCCGATTTTTTGCCGCGGCTTGGAAAGGAATCGCGGAAGGAGTAAGCCGCCAGACTGAGAGACAAGTGCGGTTTGCCGGGCCGGTGGAATGGATCGATGGCGAAAGATTGCCGGACCGGAGCGGCAGCTTGGGCCAAAACCAGGGCGGTGGCGGTTTTGAAAAAATGGCGCCGAGAGGATAGGTGAGACATGATCCGGGAGGATAACTTTCCATCTGCGGAAGGAAAATAAAAAATCGTCCTTGCGAGCTTGCATTCGCGAGAGGAGGCGCTATTTTCCTCCTCCCCGCTTTCTGGACCATCTTCCAGCGACGGCGGGAAATTTATTGATATATGGCAACAGCAAACGATTTACGCAAAGGAATGGCGATTAATTACAATGGCGATATCGCTGTTGTGCTTGAAACCCAGCACCGCACGCCAGGCAACTTGCGCGCTTTCGTCCAAGCCAGCGTTCGGAGCATTCGGACGGGCAAATCTTCGGACGTTCGCTTCAGCTCGACCGAGAAGATCGAGGTGGTCCCGCTGACAACCCGCAAGATGGAATTCAGCTATAAGGACGGCGATGATTACGTCTTCTCTGATCCGGAGACGTTCGAAACCGTGAACATCAACGCTGAAATGATCGGCGACGCGAAGAATTACCTGACGGAGAACGCCTCTGTTACGGTCACGTTCGTCGCGGACAAAGCCGTCGAAGTGGATCTGCCCTCGAGCGTCATTTTAAAGGTGACGGATGCCCCGGAAGGAATTCGCGGCGATTCAGCGAACAACGTTCAAAAACCGGTCGTGCTTGAAACTGGCATCAGTGTGCAAGTGCCGCTCTTCATCAAGACCGGCGAGAGAATCAAGGTTGACACGCGCAGCGGCAAATACATGGAACGGGCCTGACGAATTTCTGTTCGATCATTCCGGCAGTCCCAAGCTCGGCCGGAACTTGAATTTCTTGGCCAGCGATAAGGTGGCGGAGAGCGGTTTCATTCCGCCCGTGCAGGTGGGATCCGAAATCGAGCAAGCCGCGGCGCAGACGGCCAGGAGCAACGAGCGCTGCACCCCCCAGCTCTCGTGCAATCCATAGAGCATTCCTGCGCAAAACGCATCGCCTGCGCCAGCTGTTCCGGCGATAAAATCCTTCGGCAGCACTAGCGACGCTTGCCAGAAATCTTCCCCTTTGCGGGTCCGGGCGAAGCCGCCCTCCGGAAAATGAATCACGACCAATTCGCGCACGCCGCACTGCAATAACGCGCCGGCGGCGTGCCGAAGCGCCACCGTGTCGAGCAGGCCGTCCGGTTGCCGAATTTTAAAGCCGGTGGTCTTCGCCGCTTCGATCTCGTTGATGATGCAGAAATCAGTGAATTTCAGTGCCGGTGTCACGATCCTCGAGAATCGATCGCTGTCTTCACTGACCACATCGACGCTGGTTTTCAGCCCGGCGGCCTGCGCCGCGGCCAATAAGCGCGCCGCTTTGGTGCCCAGATTTCGGTCCGGTTGATCCAGGGCGTCGAGAAGGAGCAAGTACCCGAGGTGAAAAATTCGCGCCTTAACCCTTTCAAAATCGAGGTCGTCGCCGGACCAGAGGGCGTTGGCGCCACGGTTATGAAAGAATGTGCGGCGGCCGCTGCCGACTTCCGTCATCACGTCGGTGTATGAGGTCGGCGCTTTGGGCGTGGCGCTGAGGTTTTGGGTTTCGATCTTGTGAAGGCGGCAATCCTTTAAAATCGCCTCGCCTAACGAATCTTTTCCGACCATTCCTGCGGCCATCAGCGGAAACGATGCCCCCAATCGGGCGAGGTCAATCAAAACATTGTAAGGCGCGCCGCCGGTGCCCTGCTTTTGGCTGCGAATGTTGGCGAGTTGTTCCGGTTGAGGATAAACATCGATCAATTTCACTTGATCAATGATCCAATTGCCTCCCGCAAGTATTCCTTTCCGGCTTGCCGCGTTTTTCTTTTTCATCAGGGCCAGGGGCCGATCTTCGCGCCCTCAATCGGGTCCGTCATGGTAATAACCGAATGCCCGTGCCTCAAGGAATTAATTGTTGGCCCGCTGCCGACAGTGCGCCTAACTTGCTTTGTTTCCGGGTTGAAACACCGATTTGCGGTTTGAATTGTATGGCGCAGTCCGATCGCTTGGCCGAAGTCCTCGCACCGTTCGAACGCTTGGCCGGCCAGTCTTCCTGTATTGTTAAAAGTCCGCTCGGCCCCGCCGGAATTTCGTTCGAGCTGCCGCGATTCATTTTCCTCGGACGGCCAGGAGGAGGCGATCCGGTCAACATCGGAATCTTCGCCGGCATTCATGGCGATGAACCCGCGGGCATCCATGCCTCCGCGCGATTCGCTCAACAGCTCGTCGAGAACGAGGAACTCGGCCGGGGGTATCGCGTTTTCTTCTACCCCATTTGCAACCCTGCCGGGTTTTTAACGGGGTCCCGCCATTCACGGTCGGGTAAAGACTTGAACAGGGAGTTTTGGAAAAACTCTCAAGAACCTGAAGTGCGTTCTCTCGAGAAAGAAATTCGCGACCAACATTTCCACGGGCTGATTTCGCTACATTCCGATGACACGAGCGACGGCATTTATGGCTACGTGCGCGGCGCTGTCCTGACACGCGCGCTGCTCGTGCCCGCGCTGGCCGCTGCCGAACGCGTTTTGCCCCGGAATTCCGCCTCCGTGATCGATGGATTTCCAGCAGAGCAGGGGATTATTTCCGAATGCTACGAAGGCATCCTGACTTCACCTCCGGACCTGCATCCGCTCCCGTTTGAAACGATCCTTGAAACCCCGCACGCTGCGCCGATGGAGGCCCAAGTGCAAGCGCTGGTGCTGGGCCTGCAATCGATTTTAACCGAATACCAGAAGTTCCTCTCGTTTGCGGCGAACTTGTAGCGCGGACATTCCTGTCTGCGAGTTAAGGAGCTTTCCAGCTCCTCAATTCAACGAGCCGATTGGAAAATCGCCCTCACTCGCAGGCTGGAAAGCCTCGCTGAGAAGCCCGCGCTACACCAGCCGGACTCGATTCAAAACAGAACCGTTTCCGGATGCGGTTCGTGGTCGTTATTCCATCGGCGCAGATTGACGTCGGACTTCTCAAATAACTTTGCGTTTTTGATCTTCTCGCCGTGGCCGTCGCAGAACACAACGTTGGATCGATCGCGATGCCGCCTTTTCATGTTGGCGACAATGTTCGTGCTGCCGGCGTAGCTGGGCCGAACATTCGCCCGTTCCGAGCCGATGTCGAGCAGGCCCATTCCGCTGTAGTTTTCCGAACCGTCCAGGCCGTAGAAATGTTGCAGCAGGTACGGGGTGAGCCAGATTAAGCTCGCGTCGCCCAGCGCAATCATATCCGCGGGAGCTCTCACGGCCGATTCGGGAATTCGCACTTCATCGCGAACGAGCGGAACTTCGACGGGAAGTTTTGAATAAACGCCGCCCAAACCAAAATCGCTCAACGCGAACTTCGTCCCGTTCGCGTTGTAACCATAACTGCCGAGCCCGACCGCGGGATAGTCGCCATCCAAATTTGGATTTACCGTCATTCCTTTGTAATCGGGACAACGATATAGGTCGTTTGTCCAGCGGTTGCTCGTGTAGGGGATCAAGTATTGGTGCCAGAACACATTGGTGTTCTCGAAAAGCGCCGGATCAAGGTCGTGCGGGGGATAGTACCTCTCGTCATTGACGTACGAAATCAACCCAATCCCAATCTGCCGCAAATTGCTCAGGCAGCGGGCCGATCGAGCGGACGATTTCGCTTGGGAAAGCGCCGGCAAGAGCAACGACACCAGAATCGCAATAATGGCGATGACGATCAGCAATTCGATCAGCGTGAACGCGGCGGGCCGGGCCGCCCCGCGCCGCGCGGGCCAGCCGTCCGCGCCGGAATCGCGCGGGGCGCATGACGGAGGGAGGATTGATTCGATTTGCCGCGGGATCATAGCAATTCAGCCAGCGCGCGTCGCACACGGACTAACCGACTCGAAAAAACACTGCCGCTCGAGCGGTCTATTTTTTGCCGCTGATGCGGTAGAACCGAGTGCCCACCCCGTCCAGATTTGTATCCAGCACGAAATTGCTCGCGGTCGAGGCAAGCGGTTTCCACGAAGTTGAATCAGCCGGGTTCTCGGTCACTTCAACCGTATAATTTGCCAAGGTTGGCGATTTGGTCCAGTTGATCAGCACTTGTTTTTTTCCCAGGGAAATTTTCAGGCCTTTGATCGTTTCGGGAGGAAGCTCCGTCACCGGATGGTTGATCTCGAACATCCGAACGAACTGATACGCCGTCGTGAGGTTCTCCGGCGGTGGCGCGGACTGCTGGCTCGACGTGATCTGCGCAACAATCCCATGGTCCGGCCGGAGCCAATAATAATTGCGGATGTAATCAGTCGAAAGGCTTTGATAATTGCCATCGCCGAACACGTCGACACGCGTTTCGTACTTGGCGACTTCATTGACCCGCAAACAATCGCCAAACCCCAGCCCTGGCAGAATGACAATTCCGAACGCGTCCACGGTGTCGGTGGACGAGTAATCGATGATCGTGTCGATTCCGATCACCTGGGTTTTAAAGCTGGTGCTGGTTGTCCAGGTGCTCCCCATTTTGATCGGGTCCGGGAAATCGACGATCGGAGCGGTAAACGGCGTGGATGGCTGGTCCGCGCTGAACCTCTCGTAATAAAATCCGAACCCCCGCCGGCCTGTGCCGACCACCTGATCGAAGAAAAGCCACGACTTCGCTCCGCTGCTTTCAGTGGTTTTCCGTTCGGCCAGTTTGGCGTTAGGAAAGTCATCGCCCACTCCGTCTGCCGCCGGGCTAACGTAATCGAATCGGTAAGTCAGTTGGTCCGGGCCCGTGGTGAAATCCCAGGTTTGCGGTCCTCCTGTTTCGCCAATGGCCCCGCTCACGTCTGCCTCGGCGCCGTCATCGACTGCCAGCGGTTGGGCGCTTAGCGCAAGCAGCGGTGGGAGTCCGTCCCCAGAACCATCGTCGGGCGGAGGAAAAAACGGCAACCCCGGCGGCTTGTTCGCGTAAGCGCGATACGATTGGCCGATCGAGTTGAACATGTCTTTTGAGGTGATGGTAACTTGGGACTGCGCTGTGGAGGCCAGCGCCAGAATTGCGGCAATCGCGAGCTGCTTGTTCATAATCGTCTCCTGCGGCGCCAGCTCCGTGGGCGAACGAAGCGGCGGATAAATCCAAAACCAGTTTTATTTATAGCCGCTGAAGCGCTTCAGACAACCTTAATCCCGAACAAGCGCGACGCCCGTCCGGCTGGAGTCGCGGTTTGGGTCAACCGATTTTGGCTCAGGAAACATAGCTGGACTCATGCCACGAAATATCTCTTCAGAGAAGGCACCGCCCGCCGAGCGCGCGGAGAAACGAATCTCTGCTGGCGCAAACTCGGATGATGGACGACCGAGGGATTGACCAAACAACTGAATGTGGTAGGAGTAATGCCGCGATCCGCCTCCGCCAAAGAGGATCAACCAGTTGGGGGAGTTCTTCGATCCGTATTCGGTTGCCAGAGTAGCTCAGGGGTAGAGCAGAGGACTCATAAGCCTTTGGTCGGGGGTTCAAATCCCTCCTCTGGCACCAATCTCAAAATAGCGGGCCAGCGGAGGCAACTTCCAGCGATACGCGGCGCGGCTCGTCCTGGCTCTCCTCCCGGCCGCGTGCATTAATCCACGCAGCACGAACGGGAACTTCTGCAAAGTGGTGATGACGATCTTGGTCCCGTCAATCAGCGCCGCGGCAAGTTGCCTCGAATCCTGATCAATCGCCTTGACCACGCCCTGCGCGGGTTCGATCTGGTAAATCGCATCCTGCAACTGCCGTGTCGTGCAGGCTAGCCCGCCGATGTGATAACCACGAGATGCTGTTCGTCTTTCGCTGCCGCAGAGTGCTCGATGAGATAATTCCGTCCCGGACCTTCGCCTCGCGCGGCGAGAACCAGTTTGCGTACGCATCCAGTTGGTGAAAACGCGGGAACACCATCGTTTCGTAACAATGCGCTGCCCGCCTCGAACGTCATCCAGCTTCTCCTCCTTCTTTTCGAGGAACAGGACCCCGCTGGGGCATCGGGCGATCTGCTCGCCGATTTTGAATCGCTCCAAATTACGATGCAGGTGCGTCACGGATTTGGCAGACCAAATTATGATGCAGGTGCATCACGGATTTGGCAGCCCAAATTACGATGCAGGTGCATCACGGATTTGGCAGACCAAATTATGATGCAGGTGTGTCACGGATTTGGCAGACATGACGAACTCTTGTTCAAATCGGATAGCGATGTTGCGAACCTGGGGAGCGATCACCATCGGCGGCAGGCTTCTCTCGTTTCTGTTGTTAGTCTGGACTGATGGCCTTCAAAATGAGACCGCCGACACCAGGTCGAGTGTTTTCCTGCCGAATCATGGAAGCAGCCGGCGTTGGATCGTCAGAGCTTCGCGCGGGTTGATGACGAGCAACTGCTCGAAGTCAGCCTCGGTGAAATTCTTCGCGCGGAGGTCGGGCAGCAAGCGTGTGAAAAGCGATTCGTACGGGGCTTTGTTGCCGTTGCCGAAAAGGGTGAGCTTGTTGCCCGTCGGTGCATCGCCGTCCACGGCCCAGCCATCGTCGTGCGAAAGCAGCACGCGGTTTAACGTGCCCGCTTCGCGATGGGCCACGACGAAGTTGACGAAACGCATGCCGTTACGCGGCGCAAGCGAATAGCCGTCGAGACTAACCCACGCGCCGAGCTTCGCCGCTTCGATTTGAATCGGGCCGGGATCGTTCATCGCGTGAACCCAGATGAGCGCCCTGGGCGCGACGCCTTCCTCGCGGAGCAGCCGAATTTCGTCGAGGGCGGCCGCGCCGTCCCCGGTGTGGATGGCGATGGTCAGGCCAGTCGCGCGATGCACACTGGCGGCGGCGCGGACGAGCTTTGCGTCCACCGCTGGCAATGGACCGTCGCCCGTGCCGAGTTTGAGGAAGCCAGGGCGAATCACTGCGGCGCGGTTCGTCGCGTCGCCAATGCCGCTTTGCCACTCGTTCAACCATCTCGCGGCGATTTGCTCCGCCGACTCGGTCTCTGCCTCGGACGGCAGAAACTTGTGGTTCACCGCGGCATACCAGCCGGTGTTCGTGATTACCTGCACGCCACTGGCCAGGGAGAGCCGCCGGAGCAACGCTGGATTGCGTCCGATATAACGTGGGGTGCATTCCACCAAACTCTTCACGCCGCGCTCGCGAAGTTGTTGGAAATGCGGCAGAGCCGTTCGGAACGCCAGTTCGTGATCGTAGCGTTCGGGGGAGGTCTTCGCCGCACCGATGAAATCCACGACGACGTGTTCGTGCACGAGCGTTCGTCCGAGGTCGGCCGGCCGGATTGGTCCGGTGACGGTCATGATGCGTGCCTCGTCCGCGCTGCCGGTTGTGGCGCAGCCGCTCAGGACGCTGGTGGCGGCCAATGCGGTCGAAGTGATGAAGTCGCGGCGGTTCATGAGAGTTGGCTCCAGTTTTAGGGCATAGCTTTTGCTTAAATTCACTCACCCAATGGCTCGGTCGTTTCTACCACGTTTCCTCGGCGCGTTAAACGCCGCGCTCATCGGACTTTTTTGCGCCAACGCTGCTTCGAACGATTTCGTCAACTTCGAGACCGCTCCTGTTCATCCGATCGATGTCAGCCCGGACGGCCAGTTCCTCGCGGTTTGCAGCTTGTCCGATCGCCGCATTGAATTCTTCCAGATTGGCTCTGACAAGTTAACTCCGAGCTTTTCAGCGCCGGTCGGTTTGGATCCGGTCAGCGTTCGCTTCCGCAGTGACGACGAGGTTTGGGTTGTGAATTTCATCTCCGATTCGATCAGCATCATCAACATCTCAAATCAAAGAGTGATCGCCACCATCTCGACCTTGAACGAACCGTCCGATGTCGTGTTTGCTGGCGTCGACAGAGCGTTCGTTTCCTGTGCGCAACCGAATGCCATTCAACTCTTCGACACCGCAACGCGAATGCCCTTGCAGAAGATCGCGCTGGATGGCGAGCGGCCAAAAGCGATGGCGCTGAGCCCGGACCGCAGGAAATTGTATGTGGCCTTTTTTGAATCGGGCAATGGGTCGACGATTCTCGCGCCGCGTTTTACAGGGTTGGATCACTTTCCGCCAGCAGGCCCACTCGATCTTCCGGATGGCCCGTATGCTGGCCGGAATCCGCCGCCAAATTCCGGGGCCAAATTCGAACCGGCCATCGTCCCGACGAATGCTCCCCCGCGCGTTGGGCTCATCGTAAAGAAGAACGCTGATGGTCGTTGGATGGACGATAACCGAAGCGATTGGACAGAATTTGTCTCCGGGACAAACGCGTTTTTTTCCGGGCGCGCTCCAGGTTGGGATGTTCAGGATCATGACCTCGCCATCGTGGATACGGCCGACTTGAGCATCCGCTACATTTCCTCGCTGATGAATATCTGCGCTGGGGTGGCGGTGAATCCAGCTTCCGGCGAAGTTTCGGTGGTAGGGACCGATGCGCTCAACGAGGTCCGCTTCGAGCCGGTGTTAAACGGGATCTTCGTGCGGGTGAAGATGGCTCTGGTCGATCCGGCGGCCGGGCGAAAGAAAGTTTTCGATTTGAATCCGCATTTGGATTATCGAACGCGGCTTTTGCCAGAGGTGGAGAAGGCGCGGTCGATCGGAGATCCCCGCGGGGTAGTTTGGAACGGGCCAGGCACGCGCGCTTACATCAGTGGAATGGGCTCGAGCAATCTGGTGGTGGTTGATCAGACAGGACAAAGGCTGGCTGACGTGACAATGCCCGCCGGACCGGCAGGAGTGGCCTATGACGAGCGGCACGGGCGAGTTTATGTTTTCAGCCGGTTCGCGGCCGCGGTGACCTCTTTGGATGCGGAATCGCTCAACGTGTTGCAGACCATTCCGCTGTTCGACCCAACTCCGCCAGAGATTAAGGAGGGCCGAAATTTCTTTTACGACACGCATCTGACCTCCGGCTTGGGCCAAGCCGCTTGCGCCTCTTGCCACGTCGACGCACGCTTCGATCGTCTGGCTTGGGACCTGGGAAATCCCACGGGAGAGATGATGGCGGCGAATGGCACGAACCGAAACTTCGGCCGGTTTTTGCCGGCGCAGATTCCGCCAATTCATCCGATGAAAGGGCCGATGGTGACGCAGACGCTGCAGGACATTATCAGCCACGAACCGTTTCATTGGCGAGGGGACCGGGATGGCCTCGAGGCGTTCAATGGCACGTTCACGAATTTGCAATCTGCGCCGGTGAGCCTGACCACAAACGAGATGAAGCAGTTCAAGGAATTCTTGCGCACGGTGCACTTTCCGCCGAATCCATTTCGGCCGATGGACAATACGCTTTCAACGAAGGTTTCCTTGCCGGAGCAATTCTCCTTGGGCCGCGGTGAATCGCCGGCGGGAACGCTTCTTCCCCCGGGTAACGCACGCGCGGGCCTGGCCCGATTTCGTTTGGCGGGAATTGATGGCTGCATTCATTGCCACACCTTGCCGAGCGGGTTGGGATCGTTCATGCAGTGGACGGGCATTTCCTGGAAAACATTTGCGCCAGGGCCAAACGGCGAAAATCATGTCGCGCTCGTCTCGGTTTTGCGGGCGGAACTTGTGCCGTTCAAAATTCCGGCGCTGCGCAATCTCCAGGACAAAATAGGATTCACAATCGCAAGCGCGTCGAGCCGCACCGGCTTTGGTTTCTTTCATGATGGTCACGTCGATTCCATGGTTCGCTTCTTGCAGGACAGCTTCGATTTTCGCACGGACCAGGAGACCGCTGACATGATTGCGTTTCTGCTGCAGTTGCCGGGTGGCGATCTCCCGCTCGGTTCGGTGAGCGATCCTGACCGTCCGCCCGGAGTGACGGTCAGCGACACGCCAGCTGGAGTCGGCAAACAAATCAGTTTTACTGGCGGAACTTCTCCTCCGGAAATTCAAATCATGATGAGTCTGGCGCGCACTGGCCGAGTCGATTTAATCGTCGATGGTTCGATGCTGGCGACGAACCGGAGTTGGCTTTACATGAAAACGAGCAATCGGTTTCAGGCTAACCGCCGCAGCGAAGTCGTGACCTTGGAGCAATTGAAAACGTTCGCCGGGCCTGACGCTCCGCTGACTTTCATGCTCGTGCCGCTCGGAACGGGCAACCGCCTCGCACTCGATCGGGATCGCGACGGCTTTTTTGATCTCGACGAAATCGATCGCGGGTTGAACCCGGCAGACCCGGCCTCATTCCCCACGCCGCATGTTGTTGTTGAATCGATCGTGCTGGAGGCCGGCGCCTTGGAAATTCGCTGGACGACCGATTTGGAGACTAATTTCCAACTGGAGTCAACCGAGGCCGTCGATTCGGCCGATTGGAACGCCGTGGGGAATTCCGTTTTGGCGCCGCCCGGGACCGCGACAAGCGTGGCTCTGATCCCCTCGGACTTGAAACAGCGGTTCTACCGGGTGCGGTGGATCCAACCCGAGGCGACATCGCAGTGAATTTTAAAATAAACACGTCGCTGCTCGTGCTCATTTGGCTTGCCAGGACGTTCTCCTGTCGCGCTGAAGGTGAAGTCAATCTTTCGCTTGGCCGCGGGCTCAATGCCATCTGGGAAATTTCGTGGCAAGCGCGATCGGTCGTTCCGCCGCCGGGCTTGATCATTCTTCCGCATTACATTTTGGAGGAGAGTTTTGATTTGGAAAAATGGCAAACACTGAGGGAATTCGCTCCCCAGCAAACAAACGAATCGCTCAGCGTTGGGTTAGGGGCTGACCTCAGCTCGAATAAATTCTTCCGACTTTCGGGCTTGGTCGATTTGACCGGGCGTCAACTGATGCACGCCTCGCTCCAGCAGGCCAATTTCGGAAACGCGGTTTTGTTTGGGGCCAATCTGTTCGATGCGAAACTGACCGGCGCGAATCTGGCCGGCGCGGATGTGACGGCAGCGGACGCGCGGTTTGCCGATTTCGAAAATGCTGACCTCAGCGGCGCGCGCTTGTTCTTCGCCGATTTTTCGAATGCCAGTTTGAAAGAAGCAAATTGCTCGAGCGCCGACATCAGCTTCGCGGATCTGACTGACGCGGCCATGGTGGGTTGCGATTTGACCGGCGCGGACTTGAGTTTCACCCGGCTGAGCGGGGCTGACTTGCGGTTTGCGCTTCTGCACAATGCGAAGCTAGATGAAAAGACTGCGCTCGATCCCAAATGGCATACGGTCTGGGACATCGTGACGAACGGGGCGGAGGGCCGGAATTTTCAGAATGGCGATTTCAGTTTTGCGAGCTTGAACGGGGCGAAGCTGGGCAGAGCAATTTTCAGGCAAGCGGATTTGACAGCGGCGGATCTCGAGCAAACGGATCTTCGCGGGGCTGATTTGACCGGCGCGAGGATGGAATTCACGGATCTGCGCGGGACTCTGGTCGACGCCGGCACACGGTTAGATCCAAAATGGCGGACGGTTTGGCGCATCGTGCAAGCGGGCAACCATGAAACGAACTTAATTTCAGCAAATCTTTCCAGCGCTCTGTTGGCGGAGGCCAATTTGGAAGGAGCGAATCTGACCCGAGCCAACCTGAGCCTCTGTTTTATTCAGACGGTAAATTTTCATAAAGCCGATTTGGGGGGCGCTAATTTGAACCAAGCTGAAATCCGGAACGCCGATTTGACCGGCGCGAATCTGGCGGGCGCGGATTTATCGAGCGCCAACATGGTCGAGTGCAGTTTAAAGGACGCCAATCTTGCAGGAGCCAAACTGATCGGAACCACCTTCAGCAAGACGATCATGCCCGATGGAACAGTCCGGAATCCGTGAGAACGAGTTTATATAGCTCACCTCCTGATGCGGTAAAATTCGGTGGGATTTGTCATCAGGATCGTGTGAGGGCTAGTCGCTCCTGGAACATCTATCCACGGACCGTTTACATTTTCCCCGGCCTGCAAAACGCCTGCACCCGCCCAGCGTAGCGTGATGAGAGCGTTGTTGGATTCCACTGCGATGAAACCAAGTTGGTCATTTCGACCTGCACTAGCAGGTCCACCTGAGACTTGTTGATCGAGGTGTCGTTCCGTCGCGGAGAATTGTAATTCCACTCCACCCGGACTGAGTTTGACGAGGTTTAGTTGTGAACTTGCCACTGCCGTATCGGGAGCGACCACCACGTATTTGTGGAGGTCCCCAGGCGGTCCAAGACTTGTGCTCAAGACGACGTTGCCTCTGGCGTCGATCCAGACTTGATCCACCCGACGGGCACCGATGAAAGGATGCACATCTTTCAGGTCGAACTGCGGCAATGACAGCCCTCCAGTCGTCAGGAACAACTGCTGATTTGAAGCGATCCATTTCCCGCCCGATTTATCATCGACCACTTTTGGTGTCGGCAGACCGGGGTGCAAGTTGATCGGTTCCCGTGCTCCCGCGTTTCTCCACGGTCCGTCTATCCAATGTTTCCCGTCAAATATTCTGGTCATGCTTTGACGCAGATCCTTTGTGAGATTGATGGCCAACTCTCCTTCCGGGGTGAAGAATGGTTGTCCTGGATAACCCGGTTGGACGAAACCAACCGAAGGCAAGTCCCATCGCTGCCACTCTTTACCGTCGTAAAAACAAACCAACCTCTCCCGCAAGGTCGGATGCAATTCCATAAAGCAGATTTCACCGCGTGAGCTAAAGTCGGGCTGATAGTAACTTGGCAGATCGACACGGAGCCGCTTGTCGCGTCGAACCAAATCGGTGAGGGCCTCCTCCAGCGAATTGAAGCGTAACCATTCCGAGCTCTGCGGCAGGAAGATGGCGACCTTCACCAAGAGTTCGGTTTCCTGACGCTCCGCGATCCATCGTTGCTCGCCGTAGGGCACCCAAAATCTTTTTAGGGAATCCAGCCCAAGCCGGTGATAGCCACCGTTTTTGTTCTGAAGGTCGTCGGGAAGGCGGTGGTGTTTCCATTCGGCGCCGTTCCACTCCGCGAGAGAAACGCTTCCGGGTTGGGTGAAAACAGTCCACAAGCGGCCCTCTTCATCTCTTTGCAGATTTCCTTGCGACTTCCAAATATCAATGAGCCGGCCGGAAACTGTCCGGCCTTTCCGCAAATCTTGGCGAGACAGAGAAGTCGTTCCTTCATGAAAGCCGACCAGTAATAAGTTGCCGTTCTTCAGGTCTGCGATTTGATGAACGTTTTCCAAGGGTTGTCCTTTGCGCCAGCCGAACAAATCGACGGGCGCAGTGGATGAGTGTGGCACGAGTAGTAATCCGTTTCCGCCAGTGCCAATCCAGACCCCATCCCGGTCGGCCAAAAAAGGCCTGACCACTCGGTAAAAACCTCCAAATGGCCCCACATCTGCCGGAGAAATGATTTTTTGCCACGCTCCGTTTCGCCAACGCCAAAGTTTGTTAATTGGAAGCTGGAGCCCGAGATATCCCGACACAACATACACGTCGGGTCCGACAGAGAAAATGCTGGTGACATAATCAAACGCGCTTGGCTCGGGTTCAGCCAATTTTATCGCCCGCATGTTTTTTAGAGATAGCTCGTAAAGACCTTTTCGTTGGCTATCACTCCGGCTTACCCACAGCCGGTCCGGCCCCACGATGGCCAGGGCCACAAAACCCTCCTCCCCTAATCCGTCGATTTTAGGATAGTGAACGAATCGTTCTTGTGAACGGATCAGAAGCCCGCGCAGCGTCGCGAGATCACGAAAACGTTTCTCGCCCCAGAAGACGACCCTGTCTTCGCCATCGATAATTCCGTGGACCGGGTTGTACTGGTCGAATCGAGTGCCGGCCAATTGATTCGAGCTAATGATGTAAGACAGCGCAACCGCGAGATTCACCTCGATTCGGTAAATCCGAGGTCCAGCCTCGCTCAACCATCCGGTACCATTCGGTTCAAACGAAACCTCGCCAAACGCGAGCCACGCCTGAAACGATGAGGATTCGGGTCGGTCCGATCCATGAACCCTGGTGATCCAATATCGGTTTTCGGCTGGCACATAGCCGTCGCGCGACCAAAACACCAGGACATGACCTTGCTGGTTCGTTTGCAGGAAAAGCGGACGCACTCCGGGAAGGCGTCCAGTCGAGATGAAGCTATTCGTGTCAAGCCCCGGCAAAACCAAGTCCTGCCCCTGCCAATGGTCTTCGGCCCAATAAAAAAGACCCGCTTGCTCCCGCGTCCCCCACACTCGGCCGGCGCCATCTTGAGCCGCATCGTCCAACGGCATCGGGTCAAAAGGAAACGGCTGTGCGACGCAGCCGATGATTGAGGCGCTGCAGAGTAGCAAGAGGTGAACGGTCTTCATAAAAGTTCTGTATGGACGAGGTCGTTCGTGGCTTGCTTCGAAGGAGGGAACGCCAGCGCTGCGGTGTCCTGCCGGCAACCTAACCAGGCACGCGGGGCAGGCCAAGATGAAAGTGCAAAGAGGCGACTGCTAAAAATTTAGCAAGTTGTGATTGACAGGGAAAGGGCGCCTGCTAGTTTTTTAGCATTCATCCGATGAGCTCTTCCTTCAGCCGCCGCGAACGCCAGATCATGGACATCCTGCACGCCCGCCAACAAGCCACCGCGGCTGAGGTTCACGCGGCGCTGCCAGATCGTCCGAGTTATTCGGCCGTGCGCGCTTTGTTGCGAATCCTCGAGGAAAAGGGACACATCAAGCATCGCTCGGAAGGCACGCGCTATGTTTATCTGCCGCGCGTTTCCCGCGAGGTCGCCAGCCGCTCGGCGCTCAAGCAGATGGTTTCCACATTCTTTCAAGGGTCGGTCAGCCAAGCCGTCGCGGCGCTGTTGGAAGCCGGCGATAGGAAGCTTTCGGATGCGGAATGGGGCAAACTGCAGGAGATGATCAAAAAAGCCAGAAAGGAAGGGTTATGAATTCACTGGTCAGCTTCATTGAGAGTTCGAATCTTGCCGCGGCGATCCTCGATGCTGCGCTGAAAAGCTTCGTTGTTTTAGGCGTGGCCAGCGCGCTCTCGCTCGGTCTGCGGCGCGCATCCGCGGCCACTCGGCACCTGGTTTGGCTTTTGGCCGTCGCGAGTTTGCTCGTGCTGCCCTTGCTTTCGGCAAGCTTCTCCTCCTGGCAAAGACCGCTTTGGTCGGTGTCAACGAGCGCCAAGCCAGGGAACCAAGTCGCGTTAACCTTCGAAATGCGGTCGGCGGAAAAACCACCTGTCGCGCGAAGGCAGCCTTCGATTTCCACACCGGAAACCAGTGATCCACGAACGACTCGATCGAACTCGATCGGCACTCAGCTCAACGCCCGATGGTTCGCCGGCGCGCTGGCGGTGTGGCTGAGCGGGGCGATGGCGTTGTTTTGTTTCCTTGCCGCTGGCCAAGCGCAATTACGAAGAGCTCAACGGCAGGCGCTGAAGATCGAGAGCGCCGGCTGGTGCGAGTTGTTAAGCGGCCTTTGCCAGGAATTGCGCGTGCGTCGCACGGTCACGCTGCTGCAATCAGCTCGGGCGACGATTCCGGTGACCTGGGGGGCATGGAGGCCGATTATCCTGCTGCCGGCCGGCGCTGATCGATGGTCGAGGGAACGCCAGAGGACTGTGTTGTTGCACGAACTCGCGCACATCCGACGGTTGGACGCATTGACGCAGACAGTCACGAGCATGGTTTGCGCGCTTTACTGGTTCAATCCGCTCGCGTGGCTCGCGGCGCGAAGAATGTCAATCGAGCGAGAACGCGCCTGTGACGATCTCGTTCTAAACAGCGGCTGCAAGGCTTCGGATTACGCGGCGCAGTTGGTTGAAATCGCTCGAAGTTTCCGGCGCCTGCCGCAGCTTGGAGCAATCGCCATGGCGCGTTCATCCGGGCTGGAGCAGAGGGTGACGGCGATTCTCGATCGCAGCCGCAATCGGAACCGAGCAGCCGTTGCCACGGCGGCAATCACACTGGTGGCTGTGGTGGGGTTGGGATTAGCGTTGGTCCGGGCGCAAGCCGAAATTTCCCACGTCTGGACACTTGAAAACTCGAAAGCATCAGGTCAGTTGAAGCGGTTCGTCGCGGAAAAAAAAGCGCAAGCAAGCGCAGCCGCGAGGGCCGAGGGCAAACAAATGCTTCCCGAATTTCAGGATTTGTTCGCTGCGGCGGAGAAGGGGAATTGGCAAACGCTCAGCAACATCTGGGAGAATTTGCGCAGGCGAGCTCCGCAGTACGAAGGAAGCGGCGAGAAAGATCCGCGGTTGCACGGCACGCAATGGCAGACTGTGCTCGAGATCTGGGGAACCTTTGATAATTTGGCCCAAGGCGGGGACAACTATCCGATTGCTTTCGGCCGGGACATTATCAGCTCGATTCCACCGGGGAGCATTTATTTTGGCGGCACGGATCCGGGACGTTTTCTTGTCACAGCTTTGTCCAAGTCGCACGTGCGGGCGGATCCATTCTTCACGTTGACGCAAAATGCGCTGGCCGACGCGACTTACCTGCAGTACCTGCGGGACATGTATGGCGCGCGGATCTACATTCCGACCGCCGAAGACTCGCAAGCCTGCTTCCAGGAATATGTGGAGGATGCCAAAATCCGTCTGAAGGAGCACAAGCTCAAACCGGGGGAGGATGTAAAGGTTGAGGCCGAACGCGTTCAAGTTAGCGGCCAAGTGGCGGTCATGAGCATCAACGCCCTTTTGGTCAAATTAATTTTCGACAAAACGCCCGCCCGCGAATTCTACATCGAAGAGAGTTTTCCGTTGGATTGGATGTACCCACACCTCGAACCGCACGGCCTGATTTTCAAGATCAACCGGGAACCGCTGCCCGGATTGGCCGAGGCTAGCCTCCGTAAGGACCACGAGTACTGGTCGAATTATGTTCGGCCGCTCATTGGTGATTGGCTGACGGCTGACACGTCGGTTCAACAAGTCGCGGCGTTTGCGGAAAAAGTCCATCGCAAGCGAGATTTGACCGGCTTTAAAGGCGACCCGCAGTTCGTCGAGAATGATTACGCGCGCCAGATGTTCGCGAAGCTGCGGAGTTCCATCGGCGGTCTTTATCTCTGGCGGATGGACCATGCGAGCGACGAAAATGAAAAGAATCGCATGGCGCGGGAAGCTGACTTCGCCTTGCGTCAGGCCGTTGCGATGTGCCCCTATTCCCCGGAAGCTGTGTTTAAGTACGCCACGCTCCTTTCCAAGCAGCAGCGGATTTCGGATGCGATTCTGGTAGCCGAGACGGCGGCCCGCATGCCGCAAATGGAGGGCAAACGTGGCGAAGGCGTCCGGTCCCTTTTAGCAGAACTCAACGCTGTCCGCTGAGCCTCGGCTTTCATTTCGGCGGTTGATAGCCGGTCTTACTTGCGGATTTAAAGATTTGCAGTGTTTCCGTTCCGCTGAAGAGCGGCGTTGTTTTGTTGGATTTGATGGCGCCACCAGCTGCGGCGGCTATGGAAAAAGCGGCGGCGCTGACGTTGTCGGGCAGTTCACAAATCAGAACGATGTCGTAATCACCGAAGCAAAACCAATTGCCAATGAGCTTGCCGCCCATTTTTTCGAGGACACCTCGAATAGCCTCCCCGCGATCCACCGGTTTCTTGATAAGCTTCGCCAAAGCTTCGGATTGGTACGCTGCTTGGAACAGATAATAAGGCATAGGAATTCCCTTTGGTAATGGTGATGGCCCGAGATTAACCGACCGCAATTGCCAGTCCAGATCAATTGATATGCGCCAAGATGATTCGGTGGGGCGAGGCTACTGACGAGCCGCCCTGGAGTATGCGCCAACGCATTGCGGCCCGCGGGTACGCTCGTCCCTGCGCTGCTTCGGCAGCAGGTGGACGGCGGAGAAATTCAGGAAATTCGATTGGTAAACCACGGCGAGATCTGTTACAGCTCGGTTCGTTAAACTCCCCCATTTCTCATGACAAACATCACTCGCCGCCGTTTCTTCGAGCAATCAATCCTGGCAACCGCCGCCGCTGCTACGCTGCCGGCGGGTGTGAGTTCAGCTGAGCCAACTCCGTCCAGTCCGAACAACAAGATCGCTGTCGCCATCATCGGCTGCGGCATTCGCGGCAAACAACACGCGGCGGAACTCATTCGGTTGCCGGATTGCGAGATCGTTTGCGTTTGCGATCCCGATCGCGACCGCGCCACGGCTCTCGCCGAGGAAATCGCCGCCAAGAATCGGCCCCGCCCGAGGGCGGTTCAAGATTTGCGCCAAATTCTCGATGACAAATCGAGCGCCGCCGTGTTCATCGCCACGCCCAATCACTGGCACGCCTTGGCGGCGGTTTGGGCAATGCGCGCGGGCAAAGATGTCTACGTTGAGAAACCGGTCAGCCATAACATTTCAGAAGGGCGGCAGATCGTGCAGACCGCACGCAAGCTCGGCCGGATGTGCCAGACTGGAACACAGAACCGTTCGAATGGCGCTTTGGTCGAAGCAATCAGATACATCCACGACGGCAAACTTGGTGAAGTGAAGCTGGCGCGCAGCATTGTGTATGGACGGCGCGGTTCGATTGGCGGGCCGGGACAATATCAAGTGCCTGCTAATGTCGATTACAACCTCTGGGCCGGACCTGCGCCGATGAGCCCGCTCACGCGGCCGCAGTTTCATTATGATTGGCATTGGTTCTGGAGCACGGGCAACGGTGAACTCGGCAATAACAACATTCATTCGACGGATGTTTGCCGCTGGGGTTTGAACGTCGCTGGCTTGGGCCGAACTGCCATCAGCTACGGCGGGCGTTTCGGTTACGTGGATGCCGCGGAAACACCGAACACGCAAGTGGTGATTCATGATTTCGGGAGCAAGACACTCATCACGGAAACGCGCGGATTAAAGACGGAACCGTTCCATCCGAATTACACGGGCGGTTGGATTTTTTACGGCACGGAGGGAATCATCGCGGGCACGTCGTTGTTCGATCTGCAGGGAAAGCTGGTCCGCACGTTCAAGGGGCCCAGCGAAAGTCATTTCGCCAATTTCCTAAAAGCAGTCCGCAGCAGAAAAATTTCCGATTTGCACGCTGATATTCTCGAGGGCCACCAATCGACCGCCCTGTGCCATGTTGGGAATATCTCATATCGCCTCGGGCATCCGACCCCCGCGAGCGGGATCGCGGGATTGAGCGGATTCAAATCGAGTGATGAGGCGGCCGAAACATTCGAACGCACCCGCCAGCACCTCGTTGACAATAATGTCGATTTGGAAAAGTCGAAGTTGATCATGGGACCTTTGCTTCAGATCGATTCCGCCAAGGAAAAGTTTGTAAACAATCCGGCCGCCAATGCGTTTTTGACGCGGGAATATCGTCAACCGTTCGTCCTTCCTGTCGAACGTGAGGTCTGAGACGAGAGGACAGGCAATTAGCAATTTCGAACGTTGCCATTGAGTTGGGCTGAATCGTAGCGCAGACAATCTTGTCTGCGGGTTAAAGGAACTTTCCAGTTCCTCGGTGGAGCTGAGCGATTAGAAAATCGCCCGCACCCGCCGGCTAGAAAGCCCGCGCTACGTAGCGCAGACAATCTTGTCTGCGGGTTGAGGAACTTTCCAGTTCCTCGGTGGAGCTGAGCGATTAGAAAATTGGCGTGTCGAAGCGGAGGGCAAAATCATGAAACTGTTTTCCTTGGTCCGAACTATGGGCTTTTTGATGCTCGGCTCGACAACCCCTGCGTTTGCCCAATTCGAAGGATTCGTCGATCACGGGTTGGTTGGTGTCGGCCGTTTGCCCAGCGACTCCTTCGATGCGCTCGGCCCAAGCATCGACACATTAGGCGGAGTTTTTTCGGGTTTGTTTTTCGACGCAACGACTTGGCGCCGGGAAGGTGATCCCGGCAAAGGCTTCATCTACTCGGGGATCTTGTACGGTTTGGCCGATCGCGGGTTTGGCGATGGCGCCCAAGATTTCCATCCGCGCATTCAAGTCTTCCAAATGTCAGTGAGTCCTTACGCCGGTTCCGGCCCGGTTCCTCAGAATCAAATTACGCTCACGAATATCTCGACTCTCCTTCTCCAGGACGGCACGAACTTGCTCACGGGTTTCGACGCGGACGACGCCAGCATCAGCACAGAACCGCGGTCGAGCCCGAACAGTTTAGGCGCGGGCCGGCGCAGTTTGGATACGGAAGGTTTCGCTCGCACGAGCGACGGTGGGTTTTACATTTGCGATGAGTACGGCCCGTTCATTTATCGGTTCAACAGCAATGGGGTGTTGCAATTCACGCTTGTTCCACCTGCGGCTGTGCTTCCGAAACGAGGAGCATACCCCGGAACGAACGTGTTCACGGGAGCGAGTGCGCCGACGTCGGGCCGTCGCAACAATCGCGGCCTCGAAGGATTGTCGCTTTCGCCCGATGAGAAAAAACTTTTCACCATGCTGCAGAGCCCGTTGATCCAGGACGGGGGCAGCGGCAGTTCCGGCCGGAACACGCGCCTTTTCGTTTTTGATATTGCGCCGGATTCTCCGACGTTCGGAAAGCCAATCGCGGAATACATTTATCAGCTGACTCTGAACGGGAACGCTCAAACAAATCGGAACACGCCAATCAGCGAGGTCATGGCGTTGAATCACGAACAACTCCTCGTGATCGAACGGGACAATTTAGGTTTAGGCTCCGATGACACGGCCAGTCCGATCTACAAAACCGTTGTCCTGGCTGACCTCAGTCGCGCGACCAACATCATCAACACTGGGTATGATCTGGAACGGGGCGCGCCCGGTCAAACGTCACTGCCGGCGGGGACGCTGCCGAGCAACATTGCGCCGGTGGTCCGGACGAATTTCATCAGCCTGATTGACACCAACGAATTGACCAAATTCGGTCTAAACATCAGGACGAACCAGGACGCGAACACGCTATCGGAAAAATGGGAAGGGCTGGCGCTCCTGCCGTTGCATGATCCCGCCGCCCCAAATGACTTTCTGCTGCTAGTGGGCAACGATAACGATTTCAAAGCGGCGAAGGTTTATCACAACGGCGTCGTCGTCGGCACGAATACGGTAACCGTCGACAGCATGCTGCTGGCTTATCACGTCACGCTGCCAAATGTCGGAGCGGCGCCTCCGCCGAACCGGCCGCCTTCAGTCGTGATCACCGGGCCCACCAACGCGACGCTTTCCGCTCCGGCCGCCGCGATTGTCCCAGCGTCGGCCTACGATCAGGATGGTCTGGTGACAAAAGTGGAGTTCTTTCGAGGAGAGACAAAGTTGGGTGAATCGAGTGCGTTCCCATTTTCACTCGCGCTCGCGGACCTCGCTCCCGGGCAATACGAAATCACCGCGGTGGCAACGGATCATCAGGGCGCCACGAACCGCTCGCCTGTAAAAACCATTGTTGTGACGAGCGAGAATTTGCCACCGCTCATCACATTGAGCGGCCCCACCAATGCCGCGCTTTCTGCGCCGGCGGAATTGTTGCTGACAGCCAGCGCGGACGATCCAGACGGGAGCGTGACTAAAGTCGAATTTTTCGACGGGAACGCAAAGCTTGGCGAGGACGTGACGCCGCCGTATCAACTCACGCTCACGAATGTCGCCACTGGCACGCACGAGTACCTGGCGCTGGCCACCGACAACCACGGCGCCACCAATCGTTCCGGCAAGTTTGTTCTGAATGTGACTTCGGAAAATCTGCTGCCGACGGTTTCACTGGAATCGCCGACAAACGGAATCGTTCTGACTGCTCCAATCAATCTCACTCTCGTCGCCAGGGCCGAGGATGCGGACGGCAAGATCGCTAAAATTGAGTTTTATCGAGGGACCACAAAGCTCGGAGAAGACAAAACCGCCCCGTACAGCCTTGTGGTCACGAATCCGCTGGTGGGGAGTTTTGTTTTCAGCGCGGTGGCGATCGACAATCACGGCGCTCAGCAACGATCCAGCGAGGTCAACGTCACCGTGCAACGGGCTGCGTCCGATCCGCTGATCTTGCAGGTTCTGCACGCGAGCGATTTTGAGGTGCGCACGGATTCACTCGATGATCCGATGCGCTTTTCTTCCGTGCTCGCCGCTTTGCGTGCTGAATATCCGACTAACACGATCACGCTTTCCTCGGGCAACAGCTTCATTCCGGGTCCATTTTACAATGCGAGCGCGGAGCGTGGGGCTCCGTTTAACGGCGTCAAAGGACGAGGCGATATCGCGATCATGAACGGCTTTGGAATCCAGGCCGCCGCGCTAGGAAACGACGAATTCGACGAGGGGACCAGTCAACTTCGCGATTTGTTGCTGGCCGACGGAACGGTTGCTTATGCCGGAACGCGGTTCCCATTCCTCAGCGCCAACCTCGATTTTAGCCATGACCTCAATCTGTCGAATCTGGTCACAGCGGATGGACAAGATTGGACGAAGGCGACCAACCGGATCGCACGAAGCTCGATCATCGCTGTGGCGGGGCAGAAAATAGGGGTCATCGGCGCCACGAGTCCGGAGCTGCGTTTTATTTCTTCGCCCGGGCCAAACATCGGAATTGAAACGAATCTGGTTCGTGAAATCCAAACAGCCGTTGACGCGCTCCTCGCGCAAGGCCTCAACAAGATCGTTGTGCTGGCGAACCTCCGTCAGATCACCAATGAGTTTGCGCTGGCCACGCAACTCCGCGACGTGGATTTGATTGTGGCTGGCGGTTCGCAAACATTGCTGGCCAAGCAAACTGAGCGGCTGCGGGAGGGTGACACTCGCCAAGGAGATTACCCAATGGCCTTCACATCGGCATCGGGCGAACCGGTTTATGTGGTGAACACCGCAGGTGAATACCGGTATGTCGGGCGGCTCCTGGTTGCTTTCAATACAAACGGCGTCGCCACCGCTGTCGAATCCAAGAGCGGAGTTTACGCCACCGACGCTCAAGGCGTGCTCGATTCGGGCGGCCTTCTGCCCGAGCCATCGGTCGCGGCCGTTGTCGACACGCTCAGCGCAATTATCGATGCCAAAGACAAAAATCGATTTGGCCGCACCGCCGAGTATCTCAATGGGCTTTATGGTGAAGTCCGAACCGAAGAGACAAACCTCGGGGACTTAACCGCGGACGCGAACTTGGCCCGGGCCAGGCGCGTAGATTCCTCGACCGTTATCTCGATTAAAAATGCCGGCGCCTTGGGCGGATCGATCGGCGCAATGGCACTGCACAACGGAATTCTGCAGCGCCAGCCGCCGCTCGGAAATCCGCATGTCGGAAAATCTGCCGGTGAAATCTCGCAGCTGGATATCGAGGCTGCTCTGAGGTTCAACGATGGCCTAATGCTGCTCACGGTCACAGCCCAGCAATTGCGCGACACGATGGAGTGGGCGATCGCTGGATCCGGCACGCCTGGACAATTTCCGCAAGTGAGCGGGCTCGCGTTCAGCTTTGATCCGAGTCGTGAGCCGATGACGTATCAGCGCGACAGTAACAACGTTCCGAATGGCATTGCGACGCCGGGCGAACGGCTCCGCTCGTTAGTGGTGACTCGGCCTGATCACAGTTCCGATCTGGTGGTGGAGAATGGCAAGCTGATAGGGGACCCAAACCGGCCTTTCCGCCTCGTCACGCTCGATTTTTTGGCGCATGGCGGAGACAGTTACTACGCGTTAACACTCGGCAAAGATCAGCTCGATTTGATCGACACCAACGTGGCGGCGCGAAGTTTTACGACCGATGGCGCCGAACAAAAAGCTCTCGCGGATTACCTGGCGAAGATTGGCAGGTACGATCAGCCTGACCGTGCGGCCATTGAGGACCACCGGCTCCAAAACCTCTCCGTTCGCGCCGACACAGTGCTGGCGCCGGAAATTCTGAAACTCCAGTTCATCGTTTCGCCGCCATTTGCGGACGGTGTCTCGCTGAATTTCACGACGCTTCCAGGAAAGCGTTATCAGGCGGATGTCCGCAATGATTTGAACTCGGCCTGGACAGTGGCCACTCCAGAAATAATCAGCGGCGACGGCACTGTCAAAGCCATCACCATCCCGCAAGGCCTGTTTTACCCGCAGCGTTTCTACCGACTGCGGATGCTTGACTAGCTGAACGCGTAGTCCAGACGTCACGGGCTTGCCTGAAACTTACGTTTTCAGCTACGCGGATATGATGGTGTAACGGCTCATTTCTTCCGAAGCGGCGACAGCCCGAAATGCACGATGATCCAAACCGGCGCCGCGAATAAACAGATCGCAATCACTCTGTCCCAAGTCCAGGGCAGGTAATTGGATTGCATCGGAAAAATGGCGATCATGAAATAATTGGAAAAGCGCGTGTGGCCCAGGATCGATCCGTATTTGGGAAATTTCCGGCGCAGTCCGCAAATGAGCGCGGTCAGGCCGAGGGCAAGGACCGCGAATGCGACGAGCCAGTTCACGGCGGGCAAGTGCTGCCAATCAGTCGGCGCTTTCAAACGCGGGTGTCCGCTGCTCCATTGATAAATCCAATGCGCGGCCGCCCAGATGAAACTGAATCCGGTATTGATTGAGGTTGTGTAGGACGCTTTCTTCGAGGTCAACTCGTTGACGAGCCAGCCAAAATAGAGCGGGACAATTCCCCAGACCAGGTCTGCATATCCAAAGGGCGTCGCGATCAACTCGACAAAAACTCGGCCGTAATGTTCCAGCACGCCTCCTTGTACCAATTCCCTCAACGCTGGCAACCGTCAACGCAGCAGGAACAGCAATTCTCATTATGGGTTTGGAGTGCGGGCTGTGTCGAAGACCAGCCGCAGCAATGCCCGGAATGGGAGTTGCGCTTCAAAATTTCGGACGCAGCCTGGTTTGCAACGTTGCTGCGACTGGCTTTCAGCACAGTCGCGCTCCGCAAAATGAGAATTGCTATAGCTGAAGATGTGAGTCTTCGGGCGAGGCGGTGCAACGCCGGGTCTGAATTCTGACGAGTTCCGCTGCGCCGTCCTGACATCCTTCGGCCCGTCGGTTACATTCCCGGCATGAGCGCAGCCGAGATCATCAAAGAACTTCCGAAACTCTCCGCAGCGGAGCGACGGGCGGTGCTCAACAAACTGCGCGAGCTTTCGGAACAAGACAAAGCCATCCCCGGTTGTAATGCGGCTGCGGACGAACAAGTTGCCGCGTTGGACATCAGGGAAGAGCAAACTGTTACCTATCACTCTGTCGATTTGCACGCTCGCGGAATCAGTGAAGCGCAAGCTGCCGACCTTCGCGCCCGTCTAAAAACTTTCGCCGAAGATTGGGAACGTCCCGAAGCCTCCGTCTATGACAAAGCCCCGGCGCGGTGATGTCGTTCTGGTTCTGTTTCCAAGTTCCGATCTGCGCACCGCCAAGCGCCGCCCCGCCTTCGTTCTCCAGCGCGACGAACTTGGTACGGGTTTGAGCCAAACGATTGTGGCGATGATTTCCAGCGACCCAGCGCGGGCGGGTCATCCGAGCCGTGTTGGCAATTCGGATGGCGGTGGTTTGTGGTCGCCGGTAAATCACATCGCGTTCTGTTCCTCCATGCGACCAACGGCGAGATAATCTGCGTAAAAGACGGGTTCTCTGGCGCGGTTGGAGGTGCAGTGACGGCTTCGGCGCCCCAGCAGGCCGGCAGCCACGGTTATCTCGCCAGCGACCCAGACCTGGATGCTATCTTCATCGCAAGCGGCTACGGCGTGAAGGCGGGGGTGAAACTCGATGAGGTGCGCTCAATTGATGTGGCTCCGACCATTGCGAACTTGCTAATTTGGTTTAACTGGAGTTTCCGCTTGGCCTTCGCGTAGCTGAAGACGTGAGTCTTCAGGCGTGGTGGTGCAACGCCAAGTCTGAACTGACGAGTTCAGCTACGCGATCGTCACGGTTCGAAGACACGAACGCGGTAAAATTTTGCGCCGCTATTAATTCGGTCTTCGATGGTCGCCGGCCGATCCTGATTGCTGAAGAACGGTTCGTTCCCGATTGCATCGACTGCCATCCATGAGTTCCGGTCGTTCGGCGTGCTCGTGGACTGAAGCTCGAAACCTCGCCGAGCGAGCTGCGGAAAGCTGACCACAATCCGATCGCCGAGCGATCGAGCTTGAATTTTCCACGGATCCGAACCCGACACCGGATTCCCGCGAGTGAGATACTCGAGATAATTGGGAGATCCATCCCGATCCGGGTCTGCCATGGGGGAAGCCGCGGACGCATTCACATCGCCGAAGTAGCGGATTTGCCAATCACTGAACGCCTCGTAGGCGGGCAGCTCGTTTTGAATCCAATCGTGCAGGAGATTGATTCCTTCGCTATTCAGCTCGTGCGTCGCTAACGGCGGCATATGACCGACGCCTAAATCGCGGATCCGCGCGAGCAGCATCGAATGATCGGGATCGCCCGGCTTAACGACGCGATTGGCGGAGTCGCCGCCATTATTGAGCAGAGGCCCGTTGATAATTCCCGAAGCGGAAAGGGGCGTTGAGAAGCGCGCGTCCCAAACGCCCTGAGCCGAGCCGCCGGGCTGGTGGCATTGGGCGCAATTGGCAGCGAGATACGACCGGGCGCGGAATTCCAAGCTGGCGTCGTTGCGATCGGCCGGAGCGAGCGAGCGAAGCGTGTGGAGATTTGCGGCCGGCCGATCGAAGAAGCCGCCGCCGTTCATAGCCGCGATTTGATTTCCCGCGCCGCTCGGATAATTAAAACTCCGATTGAGCTGGGCGGTGTTGAAACCAAGGGCGTATCCGGCCGCGGGAGTGTGGCAAACCAAGCATTCGCTGCGCGAGGGATAATGCCAGGTTTGGGAACGCGTCTGGCCATTGTCATTAATTTGAAAGGTTTCTTCGAGGCCAGCGGACGGAACGAGGGTGGCGTTTTGCTGCGAATCATCCCAGCGGTAAGTCACGCCGTAAACGCCTGTTTGGTTTTTTATCAGCAGGCGAGTTTCGATGCGGCGGCGCGAAGTAGGATCGCCCTTTCGCATTTCGAGCTCGAAATGTTTGACCCAGACCGTTCCTGCTGGGAAGGACCAGTTGCTGTCGGGGCTGAAGCCGATCGTTTGTCCTGCGGGCACAAAAAACCAACGCTGTTTGTCGCTGCCATCGGACCAGAACGAGACGTTGACGTCATACGGAACAACGCCTGGCGCGGGCACAAGATGAGCCGTATCTTGAAACGCCCCTGTTTCAGAGAGTGTATTCGGGAGCGGAGCGCCGCCATTGGCAACGTCAAGCACGAGACGTTTCACTTTCCCCTGGTCATGATTAACGAGAAGCACGTCACCGTTGCGCGGATCCAAACCGAGCCCAGCGATGCCGGTTTCGGAAGCCAACCACTGCTTGGGACTCGCGGTCGCGCCGTCATAATGGGTCGCCCAAATATTCCCGCTGGTGTAATCGGCGAAAATGTAAGCTCCGTCGAGCGACCCGAGTTGGCTCCCCCGATAAACTACCCCGCCAATGACGCAGTCGCCGAGATCTTGCGAATAGCCATGTCCGTATTCGACGATCGGCGGGATAAAGCTCGAGCCTGGCGGAGGGTCTCCTCTAAACCCGGCGTGAGTGCCTTCGAGGTAAGCCCAGCCGTAATTGCCGCCTTTCGTGATGGCATCGATTTCTTCCGAGGTATGCTGTCCCACGTCACCGCAATAAAGAAACCCCGTGACCGGATCCATCCAGATTCGCCAGGGATTGCGCAGGCCGACGGCATAGAACTCGGTGCGAACGCGGGACACGTCGAGGGGACTGCCCATAAATGCAGTGACGCCCAAATATGGATTGTCGGATGGGATGGCATAATTCCCCGTGCTGCCAGGATGATAATTCGGCGGCAAACTGCCGGGACGCTTATCCACATCGATCCGCAATATTCCCGAAAAGAAATCTTTATCGAGGCGCTGGCTGTTTTGATACATGTCATTCGGATCGCCTTCATCGCCGCACGCGACGTATAGATATCCGTCCGGCCCAAATGTCAGGTCGTTCCAATTGTGACCGTAGCCTTGATCGTACTGGTTGATCAGCGCGAGCTCGCTCGATGGCGGGGAGAAATTCGGGTTATCCCCGGAAGTTTGGAACCGAGAGAGCCGATTGTGATCGCCGACGCCCATGGCGCTGCGCGTGCTGATCGTGGTCGTGACGTAGAAATAGCGGTTCTGCGAATAGTTTGGATGGAACGCGATGCTCGAGAGCCCTTCCGAGCCTGATTTTTCGTAATCGGATTTAATGCGGTCGGAGATATCGAGGAAAACGGTCCTGGCCGGATTCGAAAGGTCCGGGATGACGATGATTCGCCCGGCGCGCTCGATGACGAAGAGGCGGTTATTCTCGCCCGGCGCACTGGCCACGTAAACGGGGCGATCGAAGGTCAGGCCGGGCAGTGCGTCTTCTAGCGCATACCGAACCTCATTGGGTTGAGCGGCTCCTGGACTGAGCGGCATGTTCAGGCTTCCGGTGTTCGCGCGTTTCAACAAGCCGGTCTGTGCGTGGATTTCAGGAAGCGCGGAGGTGAAAGCCAAGGCGCAAACGACACAAAACCAAAGGGAGGCAGACAAGATTCGCGTCATTGGGAACACCCGTTTTCGGCTAAGGATTGCTCGCCTGAGCTGTTTTTGGCCCGGCGGATGAAAGGGCAAATAGCCACATCGGACGTTATAAAAACGTTCCAAGGCTGCACAGAGAACCTCCACTGTTGTCAATCGCCAGAAGCGTCTTCTGGAAGCGGCGGCATCTCGTTTTCGGTCACGAAGTTTTCAGCTGAGGCGGGAGAGATGGAATACACGCAATCGGGCGAGGAGATGGAGCGCGGAAGATCTTGTTCCACTGCACGAGCCAGTCCTGTGCTGTCAGCCGGAGTGTCCGGGCGATCAGGGCGGATCGATGATTGTCGACCGAAGCGGAGCGAGCGCGGCCACGGCTTCGCGGCGAGCTTCATTTTCGTTTCCAGCGATATTGGTTTGACGAAGACACTTTTCACAAACATGCGAACAGTCTAGTGATGCGACGCAGATGCTTACAATCGGGGACTGGCACAGTTCTTCGAACGGGCAATGACTTAAAAAAAGATCAGCGAAACCCCGATTTACAGAGCCATATGATCTCTCCAAACTGCCATGACCGAGAACTATGGAAACCAGCCGCAGTTCGAAAACGCTGGCCGCCCCAATTGCGATTTTAGGAGTCCCTTTCGACAACGTCACCACCGCCGAAACGGTAGAGTTGATCGAGCAGATGGCGGCGTCTGGGCGGACGCATTACCTGGCCACCGCGAACATCGATTTCCTGGTGCAGGCGCTGCACGATACCGAATTGCGCCGGATTCTTTTCGAGGCGCATCTGGTCCTGTGCGACGGAACGCCGCTCCTCTGGGCTTCGAAACTTCTTGGCAACCCATTGCCCGAACGCGTCGCTGGATCGGATTTGGTGCCGCTCCTGATCCACGTCGCCGCGGAAAAAGGTTATCGCGTCTTCTTTCTCGGCGGCACTCCCGAAGCCACCTCCGCCGCGGTCAACCGCCTCGAGGCAAAATATCCCGACCTCCAAATCGCCGGATGCTATTCGCCGCCTTACATGCACCTCCTGGAAATGGACCACGATGAGATCAACCGCCGAATTCGCTCGGCCAAACCCGACTTTCTGTTCGTCTCGTTTGGCTGCCCCAAACAAGAGAAATGGATCGCGATGCACTATCGTTCCCTCGGCGTGCCGGTTTCCGTCGGGGTTGGGGGAACAATCGATTTCCTGGCCGGACGTTTGGCCCGAGCGCCGCGTTGGATGCAGCGAACTGGCACCGAGTGGATTTTCCGAATGTGGCAAGAACCGCGGCGCTTGGTGAAGCGGTACCTGCGGGACATTTATTCCTTCGGCTGGCCTTTCCTCGTGCAGTATTGGAATTTGCAGGCGCGGCGGCGCCGCGGGTCCGCCTCCTCTGCTGCGGCCTCGCACTCGATCGAAGAATCCTGGCAGGAAATCGATATTCCAGAGCGACTCGACATGGAAGTTGTCCACAAAAATGCGGCGTTATGGGAACAGGCGCTCGCCACTCACCGCCATTGCTTCCTGCAATTGAGCACAGTGCGATTCATCGACAGCACCGGCGTCGGGCTGCTGATTCGCCTGCACAAGCGGGCCCGGCTTTCGGGCAAAGATCTCGTGCTGATTGCGCCAAGCGAATCGGTCCAGCGCGCCCTCGAAGCGATGCGGTTGCTCGACTTTTTCAAGATCGAGCCGGATTTCGAGCAAGCGAAAAAGCGAGTTGAACTCGAACGCGTGTTGCAGCCCGCCTTCGTGCGGACGAGCGAGGGCATCGAACCCATTTTGGTTTGGCAAAACGAAGTCACCGCCGCGAACGCGCCGCAGGTTTGGGAAATAACGGAGCGCCTGCTCAATTCGAAAGGCCACTCGCTGCAGCGTATCGTCATTGATCTTACCCAGCTTCGATTTATCGACAGCACCGGCTTGGGAATCATGGTCCGCGCGAAAAAATTGGCCAAGCAACGCGGCCTTGCCATTCATTTTGTCGGAGTGAAAGAGGCGGTGCGAAACGTTCTGCGAATCTCCAAACTCGAAGCGTATCTCCTCGGTGATTGACAATGAAAGTCGGGATTTCCACCTCCGTCATTCAACGCGGCAAGACCGGCATCGCTCGGCATTTGTTTTCTCTTCTGCCTGCCATGGTCGCGGCCTCGGCTCGGGACGAGCTATCGCTTTTCGTGCTCGAGGAAGATTTGCCGCTGTTCGATTTCCTGGGATCGAGCGTTCGATTGGTCGCTGTGCCCGAGCGCTTTCGCAGCCCAGTCAGAAACATTTTCTGGCATCAAACCGCAGGCGTGCGCTGGGCCAAAAAGCTCGGCTTGGATGTCCTCCACGTCCCAAGCTACCGCAGAATGCTCTGGCCAAAACCATGCGCTTTGGTGGCAACCATTCACGATCTCGCGCCCTACCACGTTTCCAAGAAGTACGATTGGAAACGGATGCTCTACGCGCGCGTCGTCGTGCGACGGCTTGCTCGCCGGCAAGATCGGATTATCGCGGTGAGCCAGAATACGATTCGCGACATCCTGCAATTTTTTGAGCTCCCGCCCGGACGCCTGCAGTTGGTTTATAACGGCATCGAACACGAACGCTTTTTTCCGGCTGACGAACAAACCGCGGCCGCCGCGGTCGAACGCCGGTTTGGGCTGAAGCAGCCCTACTTTTTGTATGTGGCGCGCCTCGAGCACCCAGGCAAAAACCACGTGCGGCTGATTGAAGCGTTCAATCGGCTGAAATCACGCACGCATGCCGCTTGGAAGCTCGCCATTGGCGGAAGCGATTGGCACGGCGCTGAAGTGATTCACGAAGCTGCCCGGCGATCTCCTTACGCCGGCGACATTCGTTTTCTTGGATTCGTCGCCGAAGCGGAATTGCCGAATTTATATCGCGCGGCGGGAGTGTTTGTTTATCCCTCGCTTTACGAAGGGTTCGGTTTGCCGCCGTTGGAAGCCATGGCCTGCGGTTGCCCAGTGGTGTCGTCGGCCAATGGCTCGCTGGGCGAAGTGCTCGGGAAGGCCGCTGCCATCATCGATCCGGAAAACGTCGAAAACATCGCGGAACAATTGACACGCGTGGCGACGGATGCTGGACTGAGAGGCCGATTGCGCCAGGCAGGGTTCGGACAAGCAGGGTGTTTCTCGTGGGAGAAGGCCGCGCAGGAAACGCTCGCGGTTTATCAAGATGCCTGCCGTCTGGGCAGATCTCCTTCAGGATTGTATGCCAGCGCCAGAGCACAGCAGCCCACCTAACCCCAAAGGAACCTGGCAGTTCCTGATCGCGCTCGCCATCGTGCTGGTTGGCGTTGTATTTGGAACCCTCCTGACGATGCGTTTTGAAAACCGTCGCTGGCATGGACACGGACCGCCGCTCGGCCATGAAGTGCCAGCAAATCGGGCGACTACCCCGCCCGCTACGAACAGCGCGACCACCCAAGCAGTGCAACAGTCCACGCCTTGATAGCGCACGTGAAAAGAACCAGGCAACAAAAGTCATCACCCAAAGAACGCCCGGATGACGCCGCGGCTCGGCAGCGGTTGGTTGAACTGCGTCAATCGTTGTTGAAGCTGCACAAAACGCTCATTGAATCGGATCGAATTGGTTATGAACGAACCTTTGGCTCCGTTTCATCCGCGGGGAATTTTCTGCAACTCCTCCTGCAGGATCCATGGTTCGCCTGGCTGCGGCCGCTTTCGCAGCTCATCGTCCTGATGGACGAAACACTCGACGGGGACGAACCGATTACTCGGGAAGTGGCCGATACGTTTGCGAAGAATACGCGGACGTTGCTCACCCCGGCCGATGCCCACGAGCCGTTCGCGCAACATTATCTCGAAGCACTCCAGCGCGATCCCGACGTCGTGCTGGCGCATTCGGAAACCGTGAAGTTGTACCGCGGGTGAGCTCGGGCCTGCTCACGTTCCATCATCCGGAACGCAACGTTCACGCCGCCTGCGTTCCCACGACAGCCTGAAGCCGGGGATAGTCAGGCGAGGAGCTCGGCCACAACATTGGACGGTTGCTTGTCCGTGAGGCTGAGTTGCTGGCCGTTCCGTTGGTAAGTCAGTTTTTCGTGGTCGAATCCAAAAAGGCGCAAGAGCGTTGCGTGGTAATCATGATGGGTGACCACGCCTTCGACCGCATGGTGCCCCCATTCATCGGTCGCGCCATGAACGTAGCCTCCTTTAAAGCCGCCTCCCGTGAGCCACATGCTGAACCCGTAAGTATTATGATCGCGCCCAACTTTTTCGCGGCCGCTGTCATTTTGCAGGACGGGCAGCCGCCCCATTTCACCGCCCCAATGCACGACTGTCGTATCGAGCAGCCCGAGCGCTTTCAAATCTTTCACCAGCGCCGCAGCCGGTTTGTCGACCGCTCGGCAGGAGTTCGGGAGCGCTTTGATTAAGCCGCCGTGGTGATCCCAAGATTGGCCGACATTCAGCACCTGCACGAAGCGCACGCCGCGTTGAACCAGGCGCCGCGCAATCAAACAACGCGTGCCGTAATCGCGCGTGGCTTCTTCGTCGATCCCATACAATTTCTTGGTCGCGTCCGATTCATTCGAGATGTCGAGCGCTTCTTTCGCCGAGACCTGCATGCGGGCGGCGAGTTCGTAGCTGGCGATGCGCGCTTCCAAATCGAGTTCACCCGGATGCTGCGCGAAATGTTCCCGATTGATCGATTGGATGAAATCCAACTGCCTGGCTTGAGCAGGGCCGAGCAAATGATCCGCCGGATCGAGATTGAGAATGCGCGGCTCGGTTGGCCGGACTTGGGTCCCTTGGAACACCGCGGGAAGCCAGCCGCTGGTCCAATGCTGATTGGCAAACTGCGGCAACCCGCGGGGATCCGTCATGGCAAGGTAGGCCGGCAGATCGCGAGTCTCCGATCCGAGCGCGTAACAGAGCCAGCTGCCGAGAGAGGGCCGCCCTCCGCGAAAGCTGCCGCTGTTCAATGCGTAAAGGGATTGCAGGTGATTGTTCACCCCCGTCTTCATCGAACGAACCAGCGTGATCTCATCCGCGATGGTGGCCAGGTTTGGCAGCAGTTCGGAGAGTTCCATGCCGCACTGTCCATGGCGGGCAAATTTGAACGGGCTGGCGAACACCTTCGACGAAGCCTCCGCCGCGTTGTCGTATTTGATGTCGCCCGGGAATGGCTTCCCATCGTATTTGGCCATGCCAGGCTTCGGATCAAACAAATCAATTTGGCTCGGCCCGCCCATCATGAAGAGTGAAATCATCGCGCGGGCGCGCGGCACGAGCGGCGGCGTCTTGGGCGTGAGATCGAATTTCTGCGGGCCGATCGGTGGTTGGATCGGCGCGGCGAGCAAACCTTCTTCGCGGAGCAACCAGGCGAGCGCCAGCGAACTGAGGTTGAACGAGCCGGCTTTGATGAAATGACGCCGGGAGCAAAACGAGTTGATTGGTTTAATCGACATAAAGAAATCGGTTGGCGCTGACGAGCGCCTGGCAAAAGCTGGCCAGCGCGAGAATTTCAGGTTTCCGTTCAGCCTCCGCGGTTTTGTCCTTCTTGGGCGGAAGGGTGGCGAGGCGGGCGCGAATTTGCTCCGTTTGCTCCGCCAAATAGATCAACGAGCGGCTGACCTCCTCTTCTTTGGGAACAGCCCCATAAACGAGCCGCCACGCGCGCGCGATTTGACCTCGGGCGTTCCCTGGAAATTCCGCGAGCAACCGCTCCGCGAAGTAATGGGACTGTGCGGCGACAAAGCTGTCGTTCAGCATCGTGAGCGATTGCGGCGCGACCGTGCTGACCGTGCGCAGTTCGCAATTCGGCGTCATGATTGGCGCATCGAACGCATCCAGCATCGTCAAGGGCAGGGACCGCCGGACCTGGACGTAGATGCTGCGCCGGAAAGCGCGTTCGCCGATTGGATCCACCAGAACTGGATCGCCATTGCCGTTGTTTTTTTGTTGCCCGGTGACAACGCGTCCGGCTTCGTCGCGGGCGATCGGCACTGGCGGCCCGAAATGTTCGCTGTTGAGTTTGCCGCTGACCGCGAGCATGGCGTCGCGGAGAGTTTCCGCGTCGAACCGTTGGATTTTCATCCGGCCGTAAAATCGGTTGTCCGGATCCACCCGAGCGGCGGTTTCGTTATTGGCGGATTGGCGGTAAACGGTCGAGGTCATGATGAGCTTGTGCAGCGGCTTGAGCTTCCAACCGTTCGCCATGAACTCGCTCGCGAGCCAATCGAGCAGTTCAGGGTGAGCCGGCCGATCGCCTTGCTGGCCGAAATCACTCGGAGTGTTGACCAGGCCGCGACCGAAATGATGCAGCCAAAAACGGTTCACGAGCACGCGTGCAACCAGCGGATGACGGCCGCTCGTCAGCCAGCGCGCATAGGCCAGCCGGCGGCCGGAAGATTGCAGGCCGGAAGTTTGGCCGCCGAAAACAAAGTTCGTCGAAGTCCAGCCAGCAAACGCCGGGCGCAGAATCTCGAGCTCGGACGGTTCAACCTTCTGCTTCGGCTGCTCTGGATCGCCCCGGTGAAACAGAAACGTGTCCGGGGCTGGGCCGCTCGGTTCAGTCAGGGCATGGATGAATGGCTCGGGCGGCTTCGTCCCGCGCAATTTGGCGGCTTCCGCTTGTTTCGCCAAAACCTTCTTGTTCGCCTCCGGGTCGTACAGATCCAGCGCTCCTTGCACGTCCGCGCTCGGATGTTTCTTGAGCAGCGCGGTCTGTTCGGCGGTGCGTTTCGGCCGGGGCGTGTTCCGTGCGGCTTTGACGGGCTCGCGAATTTCGTCCGGCAGTTTGGCCAACTCTTTTTGAAAGACTTTTTCCAAAAAATCCTTGCGCATTTCATTCGCCGCGTCGTCAATTTTCCGCGCCTCCGCTTCGATGGCATCGGCTTTTTTGCGGTCGTCGATGCCGTAGAGAGAAACGAGCCGTTGACTTGGAGCGCGCCAATTTTTCCAATTGAGCGCCGGCTCGAAGATGGCCCGCGTGCGGTAGTAATCGGCCTGGGAAATCGGTTCGTAACGATGGTCGTGGCATTGGGCGCAGCCGACCGTAAGCCCGAGCAGCGAGGACGAAACGATCTTGATGGTCTCGGCCACCACCTGATTGCGGGCGGTGGTTTGCTCCGTGACCTCATCGCCCGTTCCATCCGGAGCCATGCGAAGAAATCCGGTGGCAGCGAGCAGTTCCTGGACGCGGGGATCAGCCGCTTTCGTCACCGCGTCGGCTTGGGTGACGCCGGCCAGTTCGTCTCCTGCCAGCTGTTCGACAATGAATTCGTTCCACGGTTTGTCAGCCGCCATCGACCGGATTACGTAATCCCGATATCGCCATGCGTCCGGGCGGACGCTGTCGGCCTCGGCATAACCATTCGAATCCGCGTAGCCCGCGACATCGAGCCAATGGCGGGCCCAGCGTTCGCCGTAAGCCGGCGATTCGAGCAAACGATCGATGAGCCGTTCGTAAGCGTCCGGCGCGTTGTTGCTCAAGAAGCGGTCGACTTCTTCCGGCGTGGGCGGCAAACCCAACAAATCGAAATAGGCACGCCGGATCAGGGTCAGTTTGTCGGCAGCCGGGGCGAACTGAAGGTTTTGTTGGCGCAATCTTTCAAGCACGAAGGCATCGATCGGCGTGCGGATGCCGTCTGCATTCGACGGTTTTGGAATGGCCGGCCGGTGGATTGGCTGAAAGGACCAGAACTGGCGTTCCTGATCGGTGATGTAAAAGCCGTGACGCAGATCAGTTGGTTCCGCGCTGGCGGTGGGCGCGCCCGCTTTGATCCATTCGACGATCGTGCTGATCTCTTTTGCGGTCAGCTTTTTCTCGCCCTTGGGCATTTCGCCCGACTGCGTCAGTTTCGCCATCAAACTGTTTTCCGGCTGGCCAGGGATCATGACGCGGCCATTGTCGGTCGATGTCTCCGCCATGAACCGGCGCAAGCGGAGATCCACTTTGCCTTTCAGTTCGTCGCCCTCACCGTGGCACGGAAAGCAATGCGCCTTCAGAATCGGCCGCACGTCAGATTCGAAAACCACCGGAGCTGCGGCGCGAATGTTGAAAAGAACCGCACCCGTGCAAAGGAAAACCATCAGAGAGTGCGGGATCGGGCTTGGCATCGGGAAAAATTTAAACAATTCGTCCGCACAAATCAATCTTCCCGGGCTCGATGGCGCGAGCTTGTTTGGAGGTTCCCGCAGGAGCAGTTCCATAGACCGTTGGGCGGTTGACAAGCGTCAACGCTTCATCGATCGAGCTCAGTCTTAATGAGGGCGAACGTTGTACGTTTTATGGCTGAACTTAACCTGCTCCATGATGCCGTCGTCAGCGGTGATGCGAAAGGCGCGCGCGCCCTAACCGAAAAAGCGCTGGCCACCGGGACTGATCCTCTGACGCTTGTGAATAAATATTTGGCCCCCGCCATGGATGAAGTGGGCCGCCGCTTTCAAGCGAATGAATACTTTGTCCCCGAGTTGCTGTTGTCCGCGCGCGCCATGAAGGCCGCTCTCGAGTTAATCCGTCCGCTTCTGGCCGCCCGCGGCGATGAGCCGATCGGCCGGGTTGTGATCGGAACGGTCAAAGGCGACTTGCACGACATCGGCAAGAATCTTGTTGCCTCGATGCTTGAAGGCGGCGGGTTCGAAGTGATTGATCTCGGCGTCAATGTCACGCCGGAAGCGTTCGTCGCCAAAGTCAAAGAAACCAAAGCCAAGATTGTCGCGCTCTCGGCGCTGCTCACGACAACGATGCCTTCGATGAAGACCACCATTGACGCGCTGACAGAATCGGGAATCCGCCAGCAAGTGAAAGTGTTGATCGGCGGAGCGCCCATTACCCAAGCGTATGCCAAGGCGATCGGCGCCGATGGCTTTACGGAGAATGCAGCCGAAGCTGTCGCGATGGCCAAGCGGGTGATCGCCCCGGCTTGAATCAAGACGGCACAAAGGAGAGGAAAAATTGGCGGATGGTTCGCCATTTTCATTCACTGTTTGGAGCTGCGGTGTTGATTTTCGCGATCTGCACTAATGCGGCGGCTGAGGATGCCGGACGATTTCAGTGGTTCACAGTTCCGATCGAGGTTCGCGGCTTGCCTCGAGGGGCCGAGTTTCAAGTCGTCTCAGTTCGCGTGGATTTTACAGCTTGGCTGGCCGAACTGCAGTTCAAGGGGTTGATCGACGAGAGAGCAGTTCGCCTGGCGGCGATCGCGCCCGATGGCTCGAAAACATTTCAGTCCGTTCAATTCTTGCCCGATCCTCAGCCCCGAGCGAAACAGCGCGAGTTGCTGCCTGGCACAGGCAATAATGTCAGTTACCTCGCCGAGTACGGGCCGGGCGTTGCGCCGTCGCATTTGGCCCAAGCCGGCGAACTGGCCTGGATTGTTCGCCCCCCAAAAAGCAATGATGTCGGATCGGGCGGACTGAGTGGAGCGCACAGGTTCGAGCTCGAATTCGGTTCGCCGCTCGATGGCTCACTCGTTCAAGTTCCATTTCCGCCTCAGAATGTCCGCGGGTTCGATCCCGCCGCGAAAGCCACGGCGGTCGCGGACTTCCCGCGCGTGCAGATTCACCCGCAGTGGGCCTTTGACCGGCAGATCGAAGTCGAGGACCTTGGGAAGCTTGTTTTCGGTTACCACCTGGGGCCTGACCTGCGGGATGCCGCTCCGAGTCTGCGGAGGCCATTTTTTTATCCGCTCATCGGTCCTGACGGCGTGCCATTGACTGAATTTGGAAAGCCGCACGACCCGACTGGCAGCCATGCGCATCATTATTCGCTTTGGGTCGCGCATGCCCTCGTCAACGGGAAAGACTTCTGGTCCGAGAAAGGTGGAACGATCGCGCATGAAAACTTCGAGCTCATGGAAGATGGGCCGGTATTTTCCAGAATCATCGAGCGCAACCGATGGCGGGATGGTGGGAAAGATCTGTTGCGTGAACGGCGAACGATCACGGTTTTTCAATCGCAAGAACCGTTTCGATTAATCGAAATCGAAATCGAGCTGACCCCTGCCTCGAGCACTGCAGTGACTTTTGGAAAGACGAGTTTTGGTTTTTTGGCCGCGCGCGTGGCTCAATCGATGACGGTGTTTGACGGCGGCGGCGAAATTGTGAACGCGAATGGAAAACGTAACGAGCAGCAAGCCCATTTGCAGCGGGCAGCATGGCTCGATCAATCCGGTCCCATCGCGCCGGGAAAATGGGGTGGGGTGGCGCTATTCGATTCGCCCGCGAATCCGAACTTTCCGACGGTCTGGCATTGCCGGAATGACGGCTGGGCCGGCGCGTCGTTCAACGCCGAACAAGAATCAACGCTGCGGCCAGGGGAAACCCTGCGGCTGCGCTACGGGATCTTATTGCACAGCGGAAACGCAAGCGTGGTCCAGCGGCGGTATGCTGAGTTCAGCGCGCGTCCTGAAGTTGCCTTTGAGAAGCCGCGGAAGAAATAAACGATTTCAATTATGAACAGTCCACCCTCACAGCAAATTGGATTTTGTCCAGCGCGCTTCGCCTGCGGGACATTGTTCTTGCCGCGCAGGATGAATCCCGCTAGAGGTTACGCATCTTCTAAAGGATTATATGCGAAGGAAAACTGCTGCCACACTTTTTGCGTTTGCTCCGCTGTTTCTCCTGGTCTTTGCCCTGACCGGTTGTGAGTCGGTGAAAGTTTACTCGCTGAACTCCTATCAAGGTTTGCTTCCACTGACAGACATGCGGGTTTTGTCCGAGACGGAACAAATGCCTTGAGCGAAAGCTCCATTCAAATCATCGGTTGAGGCCGGCTGAACCGCGCCGTCAAAACTCGATCGGCCGACTCGACACACGCGAGACAATCCTGACAGAAGTTCTCACCAGTTTCGCGATCCATAAAAACCAGCAGCGCGGTGTCCTCGCACACCGAGCATGTGCCTAGCCGGGGATCGATCTTGCAAATCGAAGGATGCGGCCTCTTCACCGGTTCTTTTCGAATCAGCCGTTTCAGCAAGTCTCCAAACGGATGCAGCCCCATATGCCTGGTCCTTCTTACGGGATGAATATAACCGCAATTTTCCGCGGCCGAATCAGGACGAAGCCCCGAATTCACCTTGCGAGGAGACCTGATGCCCGATTGCCAAAAAGGCGGAAAGCACGGTTTTTAATTTAGGGCACGGTGGCATTTTGCCAGGGTCGTTTCGACGGATGCAGTTCGAGCCATTCACGGCGAAACTCAATTGAATTGCGCCCGGCGCAAAGCGCAATCGCGAAGATGCCCCCCAACTCAAGAACCGCATTGACGGTCACTCCGCCGAACCTGAGCCCGAGTAATTGATCGATGTGGTGGAAGGAGGCCGCTCGAATCATGATGAAGCAGCCCAGGAAAATGGCGCCGGCCAAGGCCAGCCATTGACGGCGAAATGCGCCGCGGCTGAGCCAACCCAAAACGGCTACGATGCATAAACCCGCCACGAGCACGGAGCCGATAAACACGACCTGGACGATTTGGCGGTGATCGTACCAGGTTTGAGCCCGCGCAACTTTTCGCCCGATGTTCGTCATCCAAGTCTGCAAATCGAGCTGCTTGTTGATCCCAAGAAAAACCATGAAGCACGTCAGCAGAAACCAAAAAATCGCCGCCGCTCGAATCACGGCGGGCGGGCGGGTTCGCCGTGCATACACGGTCGCTTTCCAGCACAAGAACGCGGCCACGAAATAAGCGAAGACGGTAAACCACCCAATGAACGTTGGGTCTCCGATAATTGGATACCAATCCTCTCCGATAACCAGAGCGAGCATAATTTGGGGGCAACGCCTCCCGAACAAAATACTCGCAGGCTGACGACGCGCAACTGATCCGTGCGACCGTGCGACCGTGCGACTGTGGGACCGTGCGACCGTGCGACCGTGCGACCGCGCGACCGTGCGACCGTGCGACGGTCGCACCGTCCCACCGTCCTACCGTCCTACCGACTCTTCTTCAGCACATCCGCGATTTTTACGGGGCAGCCTCCTTGCCGTTTGCTTTCGTCCGCGGCTTCCATGAACGCGAACATCTCGAGCGTTTCCTCGGGCGGCACGGGCGAGATTCCAGTGCGGAAGAATTTGATAATCTCACGCACCAACGGAGCGTAATCGCCTTCGCCTTTCTGGTAAGCCACCCTTTTCGTGCCGAAGACAATCACTTGGTGGGGGGTGGCAGCCTCGCGCAAGCCCCGCAGCGTGCCGACGCGCCCGTTCGACCAGATGCCGGTAATCACATCGGTGTCGGGCGTGGCCGTTCGAACCACCGATTCGCAGCCTGTTCCGAGAATCGTATAGAGCGCCTCAGTTGGGTGAATGCCGTACCAGAACATGTCCGGGTGATGCTCTTCCAAATGAGCTGGCCCGAACGAAATCGCCCCGCGAATTTCGCCCACGTCCGTCTTCTTCAACTCGACCAAGCTGTCGTAGAACCGATATGACGACGCGCTGAACCACGGCACATTGTGTTCTCGCGCCAGCCGGTCAATTGCAATCGCGTCCTTCAGCGAGCCGGCCAGCGGTTTGTCAATGAACAGGCGTTTCCCGGCCAAAATCACCGGCCGCGCCTGCGCCAAGTGAGGCCGCCCGTCGACGCTCTCGATCAGAACCGCGTCCACTTGCCCGCAAAGCTCCTCGATCGAGTCGACGATTTTCACTCCGAACTGCTTTTGCAGTTGGCCGGTGTATTCGTTGACACGCGACCAGCTCGATTCCACATCGCGACTGCCGCCTTTGAACCCAACCACCACTTTTCCGCCCTCAACATGATCCTTCGATTTCGCGTCGTTCAACAATTTCGTGAAGGCGATCACGTGCGAGGTATCGAGCCCGATAATTCCGAGCCGGAGATCCTCCGCGGCCGCCACGCGCGACCCGCCCAGTCCGAGAACGGCCAAACAGAATACAATTCGTTTCATAAGAAGTTTTCGGTGTGACCGCAGTGTAATCGAGGAGAATCAAAGCTGTCGTGGAAATTTTGTGGAAAGGTTCGGTGAGCTTGCTCGTTGTAGCGCAGGCTTCCAAGCTTGCGGGTGCGGGCGATTTTCCACTCGGTTGGTTGAGTGAGGAACTGGAAAGCTCCTTAAGCCGCAAACCAGAATATCATTTCTGCCGAAGCACGCGCACGTCGCCTTCCCGGCGCGTGACGCCGTCACGATCGAGTTTCTCCAAAAATGGAATAATGATTCGCCTGCTCGCGCCCACCGCTTGGCGCAATTCGCTCGCAGTGGCGCGCCCGCGCTGCCGGAGTGTGGCCCGGACAGTTTCTGCCATTTTGAACACGCTTTCCGCGAGCAATACGATGCCGTCGCCGATTTCGATCGCTTCGCCCGTTTCGATTAGAAACTTCAAGGCCTGCTGCGCGGCCAAGTCCGGCGCGAGCTCCTTTTTTGATGGCGGATCGAATGGTTTTGCGTGGAGTGCTGAACGAACTTTCGCGCCCGCAGCTTGCAATTGCGCCGGCAACGCCGCCCGATGTGACGACCGGCGGATAACCGTGCCCGATTGAACAAAACCGTTTTTCGTCAGCTGTGATTGGACATGTTCGAACAGTTGAGGCTCTAGGAGCCGCGGCAGCAATTCCGAACGAAGATCGTTCAGCTCGAGGCCAAGTCGTTGTGGCTTCGTTGTGTGTTCGAGGTCAATCCTCTCGATCGCTGTTTGGAGGATTTGTTTCCACCAGGAACCATCGATAATCCATTCTCCCAAAACATTGGCGCTCCCGGCCGCGACGGCAGCTGCACTTGCTTCCGCGATCTGTTTTTGGCTGAATCGCGATTTGGCCAAAAATCCGTTCCGACCGATCACTCGGCTGAACTCGAGTTGGGAAGCGACGAACCCAGCGGCTGAATCAGGCGCGGCAGCGCGCGTTTGCAAAAATCGCCGGTGTTCCGGCGACTTGAAGTTTTTCCCCGTGGCATCCGGGTCCAAAATGATTCCTCCACCCAGCGTCCATCGTTCGGACCAATCACGCACAATGAGCCGATCGCCGGCAAAAGCGAACACCGGCGCTTCAGCCCGGATCTGGCCCACCGCCGATTCGCCCGGGCCGATTTGATTGGCATCGAGGAAGAGGAGCTTTCCGGCGAAATGTCCGGACCCATGGTGGATCTGGACGCGCACGCTCGACTTGATCGGGCGTCCCGCGCCGGATTCTGATCCGGCCACTCGCGACGATTTGAACACCACGACGTCGAGAGCTTCCGACGGGCCGTGGAATTCGGGCAGGGTCACGACCTGGCCGCGTTCAATCCCGCTCCCGCCGCTTTCGCCATGCGAACTGACATCCGGCAAGTTCAATGCGGTCCGAGTTCCCGGTCCGCTCTCTTCCACTTCGTGGTTGTGCGTTTGCAAACTCCGGATACGCGCGGGTTGGCCGTTTGGCTGGATCGCGATGTTTTGTCCGCGTTTCAGCACGCCACCGCTCAACGTCCCTGTGACGATTGTGCCGACGCCGCGCAATTGAAAAACCCGATCGACGGGAAGCCGCGGTTTTCCGAGATCCTCAGGCGGCGGAGTTTTGGACAACAGACCGGCCAGCGCCGCTTTCAATTCCTCGATGCCTTCGCCCGTGATGACCGATGTCGGCACGATGGGCGCCTCGGCGAATGGGCTGTTCGTTAATCTGTCGCGGATGGCTTCGACGGCGGCGCTTTCGGCCGATTTTGCCAAATCAATTTTTGTCAGCGCGACGATGGCGCGGCTGACGCCAAGGTACGTTAGGATCTGTAAATGTTCCTCGGTTTGGGGCATCCAACCGTCGTCGGCAGCGACGACCAGGAGCGCGAGATCGATTGAGCCGACGCCCGCGACCATGTTTTTGACGAAGTCTTCGTGGCCTGGAACATCCACCAGCCCGAGCACGAATTTGTTTCGTTCTGGTTCGCGCGGGTCTGGCAGTTCGAGATGAGCGAATCCCAAATCAATCGTGATCCCGCGGCTCTTTTCCTCGGGCAAACGGTCGGGGTCAATCCCGGTGAGCGCCTTCACGAGCGCGCTTTTGCCATGATCGACATGCCCCGCCGTTGCGAGAATGTAATGCCGTTTGGTCATGGGCGAATGGTAAGCACGACGTGGAGATCTTCAAAGCAGATTGCCCTCGTCGCTGAAAACGTAGGCCTTCAGCCGAAGCGTTGCGGCGCGGGAGCTGAATTCTGACGAGTTCAGCTACGAGATGCGCTCTTGCGTAGCTGAAGATGTGAATCTTCAGCCGAAGCGTTGCGGCGCGGGGGCTGAACTCTGACGAGTTCAGCTACGAGGGTGCACGCGTTCAGCCACGAAAAAACGCGTGACTTCCGCCGCGAGCAGCCTAAATTCGGTCCGCGTATTGACCTAAAGGAGGTTAATTTGTATTGCTAACCGGCGATTTAAAACCACTTAACTTTCACGACTTCTATGGCTCCTAAAGCGACCGAAAAAACCGAGAAAAACGTTTCCCCCGAGCCCCGCGCGACCGAAGCTCCCCAGCCCTCGCCCGCGCGGCAACGGGATTTGGAAGCGGCCATTTCCACCATCACAAAGGCCTACGGAGAGGGCAGCATCATGCGGCTCGGAGACGCCCACGCGAATATGAAAATCGAAGTCATCCCGACCGGCGCGCTGGCGGTTGACCTGGCCCTGGGCGTGGGCGGGTTGCCGCGCGGGCGAGTCATTGAAATTTTCGGACCCGAATCGTCCGGCAAAACGACGCTGGCATTGCACGTCATTGCGAACGCTCAAAAGACAGGCGGGTTGGCCGCGTTCATCGACGCCGAGCACGCGCTCGATCCGGGCTATTCAAAACGGCTCGGTGTCAATCTGAAGGAGTTGCTCGTCTCGCAGCCGGACAGCGGAGAAGAAGCGCTTTCGATTTGCGAAACTCTCGCCCGATCGAACGCGCTGGATGTGATCGTCATCGATTCCGTAGCCGCTTTGGTCCCCAAATCCGAATTGGAGGGCGAAATGGGCATGGCGACGATGGGCATGCAAGCGCGTCTGATGAGCCAAGCGCTTCGGAAACTCACGGCGATTTTGAGCAAAGCGAAGACCACCTGCATCTTCACGAATCAGCTGCGCGAGAAAGTCGGCGTGATGTTTGGCAATCCGGAAACAACGCCCGGCGGCAAGGCGCTGAAATTTTACGCGAGCGTCCGCATTGATATCCGCCGCAAAGACACGATCAAAGATGCGGCTGGGGCTGCGATTGGAAACCACGTTAAAGTAAAGATCGTGAAAAACAAAGTAGCGCCACCGTTTGCGGAGGCCGAATTCGACATTCTCTACAATCAAGGAATCAATCGCGAGGCCAGCATCCTCGACGTCGGGGTTGAGGCTGGCGTGGTGGACAAAAAAGGGGCGTGGCTGCAATTCAACGGCGAACTGATCGGGCAGGGGAGAGATGCGGCCCGCCAGACGCTCGTCGACAAGCCGGATCTGGCGCAGAAGATCACCGCAGCCATCATGCAAAAGCGCGCGGCTGCCGCGGCTCAACCCGCCGCTGCGGCGTAGTTTTAGTCCAATCCGAAATTCGAAGCTCGGAATTCGAAACAATTTCGAAGGATCAAAATTCAAAAACTCAAAACGGACAGCCTCTAATCCAGGTCAAGCGATCAGCGGTGGCCTTGATTTGGGTTTTGGGTTTCAAGGTTTCGGAATTGTTTCGGATTTCGTACTTCGGATTTAACTTTCCTCATTTCGAATTTCAAATTCCTTTGGCTAGACTTTGAGGTGGGTAGCCGCCGACCCGTCCGTAGCTCTCCATCCAAAGCTCGCATATTCATCTGGGACGCCCGCGCCGTTCGCTCATGCCGTTAGTTGGAGGACTGCGGAGTGGAGGTGACGAGGCGGAGGAGGCGTTGCAGTTGGTCTCGCTCTCACGGGGCCAAATATTTCTCCGCCCTCGCTCGGATCCGTGGATCCGGATCATCCCTGAGCTTTTGAATAAGAAGCTCCGCGGCGGTTCGCCGAATATTCGAGGCCTGAATTGCCTCGAGAGTTGCCAATCGAACGCTTGCCAGTTTATGTCCGGCTCCGTCCCGGAATACCGGCACGATTTCACCTTCATTCGCGCCGAATTGAGCCAATGCCCCGGCTGAACAAACTCGAACCAAAGCAAAACGATCGTTCAATCCGTAGCGCAACGACCGAATCGCCCGTGGATCCCGGATCTTTCCCAACGCCATGGCAGCTGCCGCTCGAACGTCGCTCCATTCATTGGTGTTCATCAAATAAGTCCGGAAAAGCTGGAAAGTCGCCGAATGCGCCCGGCTGCCGAGGCTTTGGATCGCCGCCGCGCGAAGTTCGTGATCTTGATCTGAGGTTGCCAAAGTCGTGAGTGTTGTCAGCGCCTCGTTATCCCGGCAAAGCGCAAGGCATCGTACGGCAAATAGCCGATCATTGGGATTCGCCGGTTGCTGAAATGGACGGGTTCGTTGGAGCGTCCGGGTTAACGTCTCGACAGTTCTTTTGTTTGAACGGGCTCGGAACTGAAAAAAGCAGGGACATTGCTCAGCGTTAATTTGGGACAGTATCTGGAACGCGGTCAGGCGAAGATCCCAGGACTTTTCGCCCAGCATCTCGATGAACACCGGCACGGCAGGCCAGGCGTTCGTCCCCATTCGAATCAATTCGCGCTCGGCAGCTCCACGCTGAATTAAACCAGTGAGGGTATGTTGTGAAGAAGTCTGAAGGAGCTTCCTGGCAATTCTGGAACCGCTCGCGCATCGACCGACGAACGCGAGCAGTCGTCCATCCCACCAATCCCGGTGTGGTTTCACCTTCTGCACCGCCCGATCGATTTCGGCCGGCAGCGGTTCCGAACTACCCCGCTTCCAGAACAGAGCTGCGCCCGCGAGCAACAGCACCAACGTTGCGCACGTTGAGAGTTTGAGCCATCTATTCGTTCGGAAAATTTCCCGCGGCATGGGTCGTTTCGCGATCGATCTGACTATTTGTGCAATCGGAAAAATTTCTGTCGGGTTAAAGGCGAAACCTGGGCTGGGCTGGAGGTCGCCACAGATTTCCATGGGCCGCCGATTTCATCCGCCTCGTCGAGCGTAAAACCGTTCTCAGGCCAAACGAGTGTGACCTGTTTATCAAAAAGCCCGACGGACAGGATTCGGCTGGCCGGTGTGGTCGCAGTCACATTCGCGGTCAGCTGCAAATCGAAACTGGTGTCCGAGCTCGTCGTGGATTGTTGATGAATTTCAACGGCGAGCACGTTTTCGCCCGCGCGCAGAGTTGCGGCGGGAATCGTTGCCGTATCGATTGTATTTTCTCCCGTGCTCGTGGCTAACGTGTCCGCGCTGATGATCGCGGGCTTGGCCGGCATGTTCGGGCTGCGGAAAATTTCATTCCCATTTAAGTAAACCACCGCGCCGTCATCCCGGAGCAGCCACAATGATAAATCCTGGACCGCAGCGGGGTTATCGACGCTGAAGCTTTGTCGAAGGTAATAAGCAATGATCCGGCTGCCATCCGCGCGTGCGCTGCGAATCACCGTTGCCTCGTCGCCATCGCCAAAGCCGAGTTGAGCCGGTCCGCTTGGCCAGTTGGTGTCGGCGGCATTTTTCCAATCGGCGCCAGGATCAACTCCAGTATCCAGGTACTTCCAAACAGAACCTTTATTGATGAGCGATTGCGTGGTGGGCCCAATCCCGGCTGGCAGGTTAATGAAATAAAATTGGCTCGGGCCTCCCGCAATCGCGCCTCTTGGATTTGTCACGGTCAACCGGACCAACCCATCGTTCGCGGGGAGCGGGATGGGCTGAGTCCAAGCTAACGTCTGGCCAGGAGAGAACTGCAACCGGCCTGAAACGAGGTTTCGGCCGGTGGCTTCGATCGTATAATCGATTCCAACCGGCGCCGTGTTGGGTTGATCCAGCCGAACGGGGATGCCCTCGGCCACGCGGGCCTGATCCACTTGAATCGCCGGCAAGGCGACGGAAATATTCGGAGTTGGAAGGTTTCCATGGAACGTCGCTTTTGTCTGGCCGGTCAGCTCGCCCTTATTCGCGCCCGTCAGCACGACGCTCAGTTCAGTCGTGTTTTGAAGATTCAACCCAGCTGGCGAAATTCGTTTAATTGTTTCGCCAGGCACGAAGACAATCGTTCCTGGAATCGTTGGCTGGCCCGGTGACTGGAATGAATAATTCACGCTGACGAAATTAGTCGTGAAAGAACTGAGCCGAACGGGAATTCCGTCCAGAATCGCGCTCATTGGAAAATCGTTCGTCCGCACGGCCAGCCCAATTCCGACCGGCGCCCCGGGCGGGGTCGACATCCAATGCGCCAAGCGCCAGCCATCCTGGCCCGGATCCCAGACTGAATTGGCCGGGAAATCCGGCTGGAAAGCCGTGAAATAATTGCCGCGGAGATCCATCTGCTGAAGGCGATCAACCCAGTGGTTCGTGTCCCAGGCTGACCCAGTCGTGTTCCACGTTTTGGCGAACACGTCCCGGTAATTAAATAAATCGAGCGAATTGGTGATCTGAAGAAATCCTTGATAGGACCAATCGTAATTGTCGCCGAATCGCGCGCCGATCGAATTGGCCGTGGTGAGCAACCGTTCGGCGAAGCAGATGGGGCTGTTCAGGCCGGTGCTCCAGCCAGCTTCGATGCCTTGGCCGCAATTGATGACGACCGTGTCGTACGTTTCGGTCACGCGATTGCCGCCCGACCACGCCAGCCCTTCGTGCAGCGCCGATTCGATCCAGCAGTTCGTCACCAAAACCGTGCCTGCGCCGCCCGAACCAGAATCGATCGCGTCGTCCTTCGAAAAGCCAATCAAACTGTCGTTGACGATGTGCGTGCCGGTGGTGAAGTAAACCGCGTCGAAATCGGCGTCGGCGATCTGCGAATCCACAATTCCATCGTCGGCGGGGAACTCGATGACAGAGCTGTGGTTGATGGTGATTGTTCCGCCGACCGATTCACCCGCGGTAATGGCCCGCTGAAGCAGACAATGATCATAGGTGATGTCGGAGTTGTAAGCGTTCGCAATCTGACCGGCCTGATTAATGAGGTAACAGTTGGTCAGCGCGATCTGAGCGCCCGATTGCGCGAGCAAAACGGCTTGCTCGGAGCGGTGGCTGCTACCGGGCGAAAAATTAAAAGATTTTCCACCGCCGCCGCCGGTGATGATTGCGCCGTTCGCGGTGAGTTGTGCCTCAGCCCCACGCAGGATGAAACCGCCCCAAGCGCCACTGTTTCTTTCCGGCGCGACTCGGTTTGTAGAGGTGAAGACCACTGGGTTATCCAAACTCCCATTAACGATCAGCCGGCCGGAATTGGTGACGTTCACGAGCGGTTCGATTTTGACGATCGTTCCAGCGCCAACGGTGAGAGTTGATCCGGCTGGAATTGTGAAACCGTCCGTCAGATGAATCCGGGAATCGTTCGTCCATTCCGCGGAACTGCTGAGGATTCCCGAAATGTCGCGCCAGGCTGTGTTCGGTTCAATTTGAACTTCCTTGCGAGTTGCGAGCGAAGTCAAATGGGCATCGTAAATGAGCGTGCCTGGCTTTTGGGCCGGGGAGAGCAAAGCAAATCCAATCCCACGCCTGAGTAAAAACGACGACGCTTCAAATCCCGGCGCTGTCACCGTACCGTTCCCCCGCCGTGGATTGCCAATCGCGTCAGCCGTCCAGCCAATCACGGGAATATCCAAATCCAACGGGTAATTCGCAGGCATCACGAGCTCCAAAGTCGCGCCAGCGAATTCGGCCGCGGTGGAAGGAATGAGTGGGTAGGGCGTCCAGACAATCAGCCCTTTTTCCGGGTTGAGTCGCTGCGACGATTGGATGATGAACCGGACCAACCGCTGATCGATTTGGGTCGTGGAAGTGTTGGTCCGAACCACGAGCAACTCATGGTAATCGACCGTGCTTACGGAATTTGTCACGTCGACCGGAACTCGCTTCCCGTCGAGTAGCGCCGAATAAATAAATCCGGGAGCGGCAGGAATCTGAAACGAGACTGAGTCCGTGTACGTCGTCTGATCAGTGACGCCGTCGATCTGCGGAACATTCTGGGCGAGCGATTCAGCCGAAAACCAATCAGGGCCGAGAAGGAGGAGCGATGCAATCGCGATGGAACGAAACATACGAACCCAGCTTACGGGAAAATCGTCAAATGCCTAATAAGTTTTCTGCTCGGAGGGCCCAACCGCGAATCGCGGTGCAACGCCTTGGTTTTTAACAGGAGGACGCAGAGAAAACGAAGAAAGAGGAATGACACTCTTCTTCTCTCTCTGTTTGCTCCGTTATCTCCTGTTCACCTTCCAGACATTTGCGCAACCTCCACCGAAACCCGTTCCACTTTGATTTTTTCGTTAATTCGCGGTCGCTTCGAATTAGCGGGATTCCAATCCCATCGAGGCGCCGAATGAACATCCCGCTAATTCGAAGCGCCCCGCTAATTTTGTGTAACCGGAGTTTCCGTTTGGCCGGGGAGCAAGAGCAAGATCATGATCAAGAGCAAGAAACTCGATCCATTCCTCGACCGTGTCTGATCAAGGACTGTCGTACAACTCACGGTCTCCTCAGTCATGGCGCCGCGATGATTTCAAGTTGCGGAGAATCCGAACAAGATTCGTTGCTCCCGTGCGAAGGAGCGGGTCGGCATTCCGATAAAATCCCTCGACCGCAGCGATCGTTTTGTCGACATCGGAAAGTTGTTCGAGGTAAGTGAAAAATAAATACTCCAGTCCCGGCTTTTGTCTCTCGCTGACGATAATGGAAAAAGCTTCCTGATCCCTCGGCTCGATCAGAAAAATCTCACAAGCCAGCGAGAACCGGTTTTTCGGAGCAGTCTCGGCGCTCAATTTTTCATGGAGAACAGCCAAAAGTTCCTCCCAGCGAGCCTCTCCTTTCCGGAGCGTCCCTAAAATCGAGTTCCAGTCTGCCGAACCCATGCGGGATTGACGGAGAATCTCAATCAATTTGGGCGCGAACCGGCCCGCACCAGGTCCCAGCTGTTTGATTTGCTCAAAAGCGAGGGTTCTGTCGGCTGGATTCTTTGAGTCGAGCTGTTCATCGAGAAACCGGAGGCAATTCGTTTGGGCGGGATTAATCCGGCAGATCGCTCCGGCGAGCAGCATTTTAAGCCGCGCCTGAGTCGTTTGTCCGAAGGTTTCGCTCAAAGCCGGAAGCAGTTGTGCTGCCGCTGCCCCAGACTTGTTAAGGAATTCGATTACGTTTGGAATGAGATTGGGGTCTCGTCGGAGGGCGTTGCCAATGGCTGGGATCGCTGCGTCCGCATTTGGACTGAGCTGACTCAACGCTTCCATCGCGTTGTAGCGAACGCGAGCATCCGGATCTCTCAAAAGAATGACCAACGGAGGGACGGCACGTTCGGCGTGTTCGCCCGCGGAACCCAAAAGCCAAGCCGATACGAGACGTTTAGTTGGATCCGGATCAGCGACGTGATTGGTGATCCGGACGAGCAGCCAATCCGCCGACGGGCGCAATGCTCGAAGCAGGGAAGCGGCAGCTTCGCTCCTTGCCATTCGCGGTATTGGCAAGAACCGCTTTGTTTTCTCCGAGGCGCGATTATAAAACCGGTCGTACTTCGAAGGAGGCAGCTGGAGCAAGAAGACAGTTTGAACCAAGCGATCGACTCCCTCTCGCCCAAAAGATTGAAACGCCCGCACGACCCCATCATCTTTGTGCACGGGCGAACGGCTTTGGCTGATTTCGCGCAGCCACCCGGAAAAGGATTTGCCTTCGAAGCTAGGTTCGCGGGTCGACCAAATTACAAAGCTAAATGCGAGAACCAGCACGGGGACAAGGAAAACGAGCCTAAGCCGCGAGGTCTGGCTGAGTTTGCGGACGATTCGTTTTATAGCTGCATTCACGATCGGAACGGGTGCGCTAGGCTTGGATCGCCGAACGGCTGCGCGAGCAACCGATGCGTTCCATGAGGTTGATCTGTCAATTAAAGACCAGTTAAACCGAACAAAGAAAAGCAAAACAAGAGTTCTCCTGTTCAACCTCCAGGCGGTGCAACAGCAGAAATTTGGAACGGCGGATGGACCAATCTACGCGAATGGGACAGGATGCCCTTTGCAACTAGGATGATTGCCCTTAAAGACTACTTCAAACCGGCAGGGATGCCAGCCCTGGCCTCCTGCTTGTGTTTTGCCTTTTTTTGGGCCGGTCCTCTTTGCGCAGCCGACTGGCCGCAATGGCGTGGACCCAATCGCGCCGCCGTCTGGACCGAAACAGGGATTGTCGAAAAGCTTCCGTCCACCGGGCTGAAGGTCCTGTGGCGGGCTCCCATCGCCATGGGCTATTCGAGTCCGGTGATTGTGGGTGGAAAGGTTTTTCTGAGCGACGCGGAATTGAAAAAGCCGCTCCTGCGCGAAACAGTTCATTGCCTGGGGGCCGATTCCGGGAAGGCGCGCTGGACTTATAGCTATGAACACCAGGTCCCAGACTGGTTTTTCATGGAAGGTCAGGCGCGCGGGCCCGGCGCGACACCCATTGTGCGGAAGGGGAAACTCTATGCGCTCGATTTATTTGGAAACTTGGTCTGTCTGGACGCCGCTCATGGGGATCTGGTCTGGAAGAAAGACCTCAAAAAGGAATTCCAAATGAAGGAGACTTCGGTGGACGCTTCCCCATTGATCGAAGGGGACCTTCTAATCCTGATGCTCGGCGGTAAAGGGGGCGCGGGAATGGTGGCTCTCGATCGGAACACCGGACGCGAAGTCTGGCGGGCGCTGGATGAGGCCATCACGTGGAGTTCACCCATCGTGATCGAGGCCGGAGGAGTTCGGCAATTGATCGTCTGGACTCAACAATCCGTCAGCTCGCTCAATCCGGCCAACGGAAAACTTTATTGGCGGGAAGGGACCAGCACGGGAGGATCCCCCGGCACTGCAGCGGTATCGACTCCGGTCTTTCAAAATGGTTATTTACTGGTCAGTGGATGGATGTTCCAACTGGACAAGGACCGGCCTTCAGGCAAAACGCTCTGGCCCGGCGGCCAAGGAGTTTCCCGTCGGATCTTAAGCGATACCTCGACCGGTTTGTTGTTGGCTGATTATGTTTACAGCGCCAAAGCGGGCGGGAGTTTCCTTTGCTTGAAGGCGGCCACCGGTGAGGAGGTCTGGAAGACCAGCGCCGTGACTGAATTGATAAACGGGGCGAGCATCCACGTGACCATGCACGGGAATTCGGCTTTTCTCTTCAACGACCGTGGCGAACTTATCCAGGCCCGTTTGAGCCCCAGCGGCTATGAGGAGATCAGCCGCGCGAAGTTGATCGAGCCAACCTCGCGGTTTGGCAGTCGAAAGGTCGCTTGGGCTGCGCCAGCTTTTGCCCATCAAAGTGTTTATGTTCGAAACGATCAGGAACTCCTTTGCGTTTCGTTGGCGGCAAAGTCGTACCGAACTGACAAACTCGGTAAATAGAGCGAGAAAAGGAGCTGACGGTGTAGATTCGAATGCCACTCGAAGGATGGATCGAGTTTCTTGCTCTTGATCCTGATCTTGCTCTTGCTCCCCGGCCAAAAGGAGATCAAGAGCACGAGCATGAGATGACACTCGAGTGCATCGGTGTATCCTCTGGACCAGGCAGTAATTCGCGGATTGTGGAAATTCAGGCGGTGCAGCGGGTTAATTTATTGAGTTGGGTTCAGCTCTCGCTCCGAACCTGTCGGGCGGAAGTTCGGCCGTCAAAGCCGAATGGTGTTCCTGAACCACTTGCCGAAATTGCCCGATCTTCTTGGAAAAGATTTCCAGCTTCTGACGTGTTTCGCGCAGCGGCGCTGTTTCTGGAATTTCGTGAAGTTCCGCCAGGAGTTCTTGCGGGTTGGTCGTCTTGCTCCGCGCGCGAACGGCCGCCGAAACCATCCAACAACCTGGGATGGTGCTCACCACATAAACAAACACAACCATCAGATAAAAGCTCCCGGGCAACCAGACATCATTCATCCAGTGTTGCACGAGCTTCCGCGTGGCATCGGCGATCACAAGAATCGGCAGCAGGTTCGCAAATATCTTTTGGGGAAGTCCGGCGGATCGAGTCGCTGCTTCCGCGGCTTTCCGGTCCACCGCCGCGGTGAGGCAAGCGAGCAGTTGATTCGTTATGTGGTCAGACGATCCGAGCGCCAACATCTTTCCTGCCAGCCATTCGCCCCAACCCGCAGCGGCGGAGGTTGGTTGTTCTAACTTCGGCGGCGCGGGTTGCTGCCAAATGATTCCAACATCTTCGAGCTTCCGGATCGCGTCAGTGCGCACGCGGCTCAGTTCGCGCAAGTCATCGGGCCGGAATGCTGAAGCCAAACTTTGCCTTGGAAGAATTCCCCAATATTGAGCAACGGTTGCGCTCAAGAGGCTCCGCACCCAATCGATGATTGGAACGACCGCGCTCGCAGATCGGCTCAAGTCAAAGGAGGACCAGAACTGTTTCAATGTGGCGACAGCCCAAAGTGGCAGCCCCATGAAACCGCCCACCCGATTTGGCATTTGACGCCAAATTCGCGCGCGCAGCATCTCCTTCAGCTTTGCCTGAACCAGCGGTTCCGAAACCATGCGCAGATAGATGTTGGCCGCGTCCTGGTCGAGGGCCGCTTCACTGGCGGTCAGTTCGTGGCTTAAGGCAGTTAACGGGCCGCACATTTCGGCGTTCACAGCATGCGCGAATTGCTGCAGCGCGATCATTTCTTGGAAGGCTTGGATTTCCTGCGACGTTCGGGATGAGTAAATGGCCGATCGCAGCCGTTCCAGTTCCGAGTACGGATGGTGCGGATCCTTTGCGCTAACGAGAAACAAGGAGGAATCGGTTGATGCAAAGCCCAACTCCGCGATGCGTTGCGCGAAGTCATTCCGGATCGCGCCCAACTCGGACGGCGCGCACAAATCAATTTTGTTTAAAACGAAGAACCAATGCTTCCTGGAAGTCCAGCGCTCGAGTTCTTTCGTCACCACAAAACTCGCCCGTTTCTCCGGAAGCGCGACATAAACCAGAATGTCCGCGAGCTCGATCATTCGCCGCGCTTGCTCCCGGTTCTCTGGCAAAGCTCCGTCCAAATCCGGGGTGTCAATTAAAGCCAAGCCAGCGACAGCTGTGGTGACGAACACCGCCTTCGCCTCTGGCGGCAAGATCAGCTGCGAGGCCTCGGACGGAACAACCGCGATGTGGGGCTCGCGGGTGAACAGCCGTTCCGCATCCGAAACTGCGCTTGCCCCTGGGGTTCCCACCAAGGCATTGAACAGCGCGGATTTTCCAGCGCCTGTGCCGCCAATCAGAGCAATCGCCACCGGCCGCTCGGGCTTGCGCCGCTTTGTTTGTTCGATGGAGCGCGCCAACCGTTGCTGAAGGAACGCCAAACCTTTCACCCCATTGAATGGCTCCGAATCCGCGAGCAGCCGCTCTGCTTGATGCGCGAGCTGATGGCTAACGTTCATTGCTGCTTGCTTTCGGCTTTGCGCGACGCTTTGCCCTGTTCAAACAAAAACCTTTCCAGGTCATCGCACGCGGCCCGGAACGCCGCGCAATCGAGTTCGGAGAGCTGTTGCTTTTCCTCCTGCCAAAGCTCGAGAAAAAGCGGGCTGATCAACCGCTCTCGCAGGTGGGTTCGGATCTCTTCAATTCGTTGCGAGCGCCAGCTTTCGTCCGCCACTTCCAGGGTGCTCCGCAAACCGATTTTCTCAAAAAAACCGAGCAGAGCTCCAGCCGCCGCGCCTCCCGCGCCCGCCGCTCCAACTAAACCGAGTTTGCCAGCCAACAAGCTTCCCCAGAGCGCTCCCTGGCCGCCTGCAACCAGCAAATCGACACCGACCATCGCGCCGCCGAGCATTAGCAACACGTCATGGACACTTCCCAGCACCTTGGTTTTCCAGGGGTTTTTTTCGGCCCATTCCCGCGCCGAGTTCGTCACCGCTTGCGCCCAAGCCTCCGACGGTTTCGGCAAGCCGGCGCTCAACGTCCCTTCTCGCGCTGTGCGCGTCTGCTCCATCGTCAATTCGGCTTCGGGAAGGTCTGCTCGCAGAGCGGTGATCAGATCGTCCAGCACTTCGCTCAACCGCTCCCGTTCGAGCTCGGGCATCGGCTTGGTTTTGCCTGCGATCATTTGGCTGAGGGAAAGCCGGGATTTGGCCAGCGCTTTCGAAACAAGATTCGCGGGCAGGCCAATGAGCTTGACCCAAAATGGCCGATATTCCCGCATCACATCGAGAATCAACTCGGTCATTCGGCCGGCAGGAAAACAGGTGCCCGCGACAATCTCCGCCGCGTGACGCAAATGCGATTCGGCGATGTCAATCTTGGCCTGCAGCGAGGCCAACCTCCCGTCTCGTCGGGCGCACAGCGCGCGGCAAGCGCCGATCGCTTTGGCGGTATCTTCGCTCAAACTTGACCACAAGACCTGGAAGCCTTCCAGTCCCGTCAGGAGCGAGCCCAGTGACGGTGCATTCCGCGAAAGAGGGCGGATCTGGTCGAAGCGCAATTCGGCCGAGCGCAGTGAGTAGTATGCGTCGCAGTTCGCCAGGAATTCGGATAGAAACAGCCCATCTTGCCGGCGAGTCTTCTGAAAGCTTTCGAACTCAGCTTCGGCGCGGATTTTCTTGAGGAGATCCAGCCAGATTGCCTCCGCTTGAGCGGCGCTCTCACTCTTGTTGAAGAGCAAGATCAGCTTGCCCGCGTGCGTGCAGCATTTCTCCAGATTCTGCAGCACCGCTGCATCCATATAAGCCGCGGGATAAAGCGTGAACAGCACAACCTCAGCTCGCGACATCATCGCTTCTGCCTTCTCCCAATTACGCCGGTAAATCGTGTCGAAATCCGGAACATCAGCCAAAATCAAGTCGAGTTGCCTTCCGGGAGAATCGCTCTTGTAAGAGGCAAAAAACAAGGCCTCGCGCGGATGCGTCTTATCTTTTAATTGGTCGATTGAAAGCAGGGGACTGACTTCAGCGAATGGAAAGAGTTCCTTGATCAGGTCAAGCTTTGCCAGCGACTCCGGAATCGCAATGAGAGCGTTGAAGGTGACAGGGCGGATAACATCCCCAGCCGGGACTTCCAATCCAGTGAGAAGACCGAAGACGGTGCTCTTGCCCGAGCCGGTAGGCCCGAAAAGCGTCGCCACCAGCCATGGTTTTTCCCTGCGCCGAAGTGAAATCAAGGGGCGGCTCTTGAGCTCCCGCCACCCAGGTTGTTGGTCCACTGGATGCCCCCGATTCAGCCGTTCGTGCAGGCACTCGATGGCGCCGAGAAGGGTGGTGATTCGGCCATGGAAAAAGCCGAACTCAAAGCGGGCGGAGCTCTCGTTTTTGGCCATGCGCAAAGGTACGGAATTACCACCCATTTGTCCGATTAAAAGTTGCGCAAAATTGGGTCGATTGTTTCCCACCACTGAGCCAGAGCTGCCCCATCGTTCAGGAGAAAACGGCTCAGCCAGCTCCAAGGAGTGCGTCACTGCTGATCAGAGTTGCTTATTATGCTCAAAGGTGAAAGCCTCGTTTCCATTGGTGACTTTTTTCAATTATTTTCCTTTTTTCTCTTGCCTTGTTTGCTCGCCTGTTTAAATTCGGCGCTGCGTTTTCAAACTGTTTTTTGCTGAGGGGTACATATGTTTTGTCTCGGCAAAATACGCGAAGGAAACCGCAAATAAGGGCTGAGACATTTCGGGAAGCAGGTTTACCTGTGGGCTGGATTCGTGCTTTTTCCCGGGCTTGTTTTCGACTTAATGAGCGTTCGCCAAAAAGAAAGTCGCCCGTTCGACCTCGAGACTCTCGAGCCTAGAATCCTTCTTTCCAGCGACGCCTTGGTCGGCGCCGCGCTCCTTTCCACCGCCTCTCACGATCCTCTCGAGGCTGTCTCCAGCCAAATCATCGAACACACTCGTTCCAGTCAAAGCCTGAGTTCAGACAGCGCCGGAACTGAAACCCAGGACCTGTTTCAAGGCGTCCAATCGCAAGACCTGAACAGCGCTCCTGAAAGCAATTCCGCTGACTCGAAAGGCGAGGCAAAGGAGGATCCTCCCACAGCCATTCCAGGCGAGCAAATTGTCGTTCAGCCGACCTCAGTGGAGACGAAGATTTCGAATGATTCCGCGGCTTCGGATGACGTGGTGAACGGGAGTTCGACAGGGACCGCTTTTTCAAATTTTGCGACAGAGACTTTAACGGAGACGCTGCACGCAGCCAACTCTCCTCCAGATAGTCAACCACTTCCGTCGAATACAGTTAATTTCAGAGTTGAAGACCCTGACGCTACCGTTGGAATCGGGACCGGTGCGCAGGGTGATTTTGTTTTTAATCAGGGCGATTTAGACGCTCTGGATCCTTCTTCCCAACTTCTCATTGGCGGTCCGGAGAGCGGCAACAAAATTATCATCGGCGGTTCCGAAAATGATGTGACATTCCGCAACCCGCTCCTCATTCAGAACCCCCAGAGCGGTGGCGAAATCTTGATCCAAGGAAATCTGATCGGCACTGACGGCGCTTCCCTCACGATCGATGGCTCGGGGCATACCACGACCCTCGCGGGCAATACCCTGACACCCGCCGTGGTGGCAGTTGCCGGGAACATTACCATCAATGATTCGCTCGAAGTTCAGACAGCCGGGACGATTCAAGCTGCCGGCGACATCACCATCACCGGTACGATCAAAGGGAATAACGATGCGACCCCGGATGACCTGGTGCTGGATGCCGGTGGGGTGATTACCCTGCAGGGTGTCATTGGTGGGAATGGGCTGCAGCATGTCACCATTCAGAGAGCAAGTCGGGTCGTGATTCAGAACGGCATGGATATCGCCGGCCGGCTGTCGATCACGACGACTGGGGCCATTGAGTTAGGTGGCGTTCAGGTTCAAGCCGCGGGGGGAATCACCGCGACTGGCGCTTCATTGACAGCTTCGACGCCGATCAGATCCGCTAATGCAATCGTCATATCACAAACTGACGCCATCAGCGTCGGGGTTGTGGCAACCACGGCCAACAACGCCTCGATTTATCTGAGGGCGACCAACGGCGCCTTGACCGCCACCGGTTCCATTACGGCGAATGGGTCGGGTGACATTCTTCTCCAAACCGCGGGAGCTCGCAAATTTATCAACCTGGCTCAGGGTGTCAGTTCGACCAGTGGGAACATCTCCATCCTCGCTGGTGGAGACTTGGGGATTGTCAGTGCGATCACAACCGGAGTGGCAGGAACCATTGATCTTCAAGCGGGCGGAAACGTGATCATGGATCCGGCAGCGGTTTTGCGAACGGCGGGCAAGAATATACGGATCAAAGGAGGGGGGAGCGTGCTCCTGGGTCAAGTCGATGCCAGGAATCAAGCTGGCCGAGATACTCCAGCGGTTCCTACCGATCAAGGGAATTGGGGAGAAGTGAGCGTGATCTCAGCGAATGGGGCGATTGTGAACGCGAGGGATACCGCCGACAACGTGTTCGCTAAATCGGCCAGATTTCAAGCAGGAGGGACCATTGGCGTCTTAGGCAACAGCGCCAACCCGGTGGGCACTGAGGTGGCAACGATAGCAGCGGTGGCTGGGGTCGGCGGGTTGAACATTCTCGAAGCCACAGATGTCACCGTGGGAACGGTGGGCAAGGTTCGCGCGACCCGGGTTGCCTTCAATGCCGCTTCGGCGCCAGAGGAAGACCCGATCCTCCAGAGCGACCTCTGGGTTCAAGGGAACGGTTCTGTCGTATTTCGAACCACCGGTGGCAGCGTGACAATCGATTCAGGTCTCCGGCTCGAAAACACCTTCAAGAATGTGACCTCAGGCGGGGCCGGGGCGAAATCCATCGCTTTCGTCCGCGCCGCTGGTGCGGACAACGACTTCAAACTCCTCGCCAAGGCGAATGGGGCCGCTTCGAACGGGGTGAATGTGCTGATCCGGGGTTCTGGCACGAAAGGAAATGAAACGGCGGTTTTTTTGGCTGGCACCCTGACGATTACGCTCAAAGGAGGCGCCAACCCTGTGACGGATACGACGGCACAGGAGGTTGTCGCGTTGATTAACCGGACGGGCGCACTGCCGTTTACTGCTGAGCTCGACAAAACCGTCGAGACGGCGAATAGCGGCGGAGGCACTTTCGCAGCGGCCGCCGATTTTAATTTGATTTCGTATGCTGGCGTCGATGAAGCCCGAGCGGTCGGACGAATTCGCCCTGCCGGAGAGAACAACGATCTGCAGTTCACCGCGAACGATCCTGGAGCAGAATTCAACGGCATCGAGATCGTTCTCGCCGACACCGTCGTGCAAGGGGCAGAAACCGCTGTGTGGGATGCGACCACGAAGCGGCTGACCATCAATATTAAAGCCGGGGAGAACGGATCTTCCGCCAACAATATCATCGCTGCCGTTACTGGCCATGTTCCTTTCACGGCGGTTCTGGACACGGCTCTCGAACGTGGGAATAACGGAAACGGGACTCTGCCCGCTCAATCTCATGTGGAACAGGCATTGGGAGGCCTGAATCCAGTCCAGGGTGGCACGGTTGAAAAGGCGGCGAGCGCAGTTTTTGATCCGGCCGGCGCGAACAACGCTTTTAACATTACGGCAGCGCTGAACGACGGCGCCGGAACTTTTGCAGGCGGTGGGTTCAATGTGAACAATGCCACCTGGGGTGGGGCGAATGCCGTTGCGGCGAAAGGAACCCTTGAGGCGTCGGGCCCGAATAATAATTTGTTCATCACCGCTACCCAAGCGGGCGCGCTCTACAACGATGTGAAGATCGTTTTGAACGCGAGCTTGGGCGTGGCGGGAGGCGAAACCGCGGCCTACGACGCGGCAACAAAGACTTTGACCGTTCAAATCCAAGCGAACGGTTCGACCGCGCTCCAGGTTCGCCTAGCTATCAATAATTTTACGCTTCCGGTAATCGGACAGGTTTTCGTGGCCGAACTCGATCGAGTGACTGAACCCAACGACGGCGCCGGAACCTATGCGGGCACGATTACAGTTGAGCATGTGACCAACGGAGGCGCCGATGCGGTGAAAGCAACCGGCATCGTCCGATTGGCGGGAGCGAACAATGATTTTGTTCTGACTGCTGCGGCCGTCGGTCCAGCGCGAAACGGATTGATCCTGGCCTTTACCGACACTGCCTTGGCGAAGGGTGGTGAGACCGCAAATTACAATTTGGGCCTGAATACGCTCACGGTGACGTACCACTCCGCCGGACCTTCTTCCAATGCGAATGACATTATTACTGCCATCAACGCAGAGGGAACCTTCAGCGCTAAGCTCCAGGCAGGGGCAGCTTTGAACGGCATTCAGATCGTTTTTGCCGACACCGTCGCCGCCGGCGCGGAAACGGCCGTTTACAATCCGGTCAGCCAACAGCTGGTTGTTCATTACAAGGCGGGACCGGCAGGGTCGACTGCGACCCAAATTCAGACTGCAATTAACAACGAAGTGACTCACGTGTTCACTGCCGCGTCGACTACCGGCAACAATGGGACAGGGCGCGTTCCTATCGAAAACCAGGCGATAGTGATTGACGGATCCGGGAACATTCTGATCGAAGCCAAGGGCGGAGGGAAAAATATCACGTTGAACAGCGCCGTTCAAACGACCTTGGGAGACATTACTGTCAGTGCAACCAATGACGTGATCCAGGCGTCCGGGGGAAACATCATCGTGTTGGGCGGACCTGGAACGATCGGAATCAGTGCTGGGGCTGGTTCGATTACGATGGCGGGAGATGCGGTCAGCCGCACCACCGGCGGGAACATTCGTTATGACGCAGCGCAGAACATCGTGATTGGCCAGATTGATGGCCGGAGCGCAAACGATCGCGCAAACGAATCTTTGAAAGACCAGGAAGCGCATTGGGGCAATGTTAGTTTGAATGCCGCCAATGGGAGCATTACCGATCCCATCGCCGGCGTTACCAGTATCTATGCTTGGGGCATGCGGTTAACGGCATCGAACTCCATCGGGACTCTCGCCGGCTCGGACAATGCGATCGAGACAGAAGCCAGCGCCATTGCCGCTTCCGCTGGGGCAGGGGGAGTGAACATCCTCGACAACACCGAGCTTGAGGTTTCGCTTATCAATCAAACGCCGGTGAACCAGGTTCAAACTGATGGCACAACGGCCGAAGACGAAGACGACGATGATATGAGCGATGTCGTCACGACCGGGGGCAACGGCGGCATTGTCCTTCGCACGGTCGATGGCAATCTCCGCATCTTCGATCACTCGATGCCAACCGACGGCATCGGCATTCTCGCGAATGGCAGCGGAAATATTTTGATTCAAGCGCAAGGCGCGGGCCGCAATATCTTCCTCAACGCTAAAGTCAAATCCACTTCGGGCACGGTGACGGCCCGGGCGCCTGGATTCATCACGAAACAGACGAATTTGGTCACCAGCGGCGCCATCGTGGTGGATGCGGGCGCCCCGCTGACAGGGAGCGAGGATGTTAATCTGGTTTTGTCTGGTTCTGCGGACTGGGTTGCGCAAGGGCCGAGTCAAGTTCAAGGCGGGCAGGTCCTCGGCATGGAAGTGCAAGGCAACCCAGTGGCTGGGGCAATCCAAACCATCGCGATTCATCCGTACGATCCGAATGTGGCATACGTCGGCACGGTCAGCGGCGGCATTTGGAAAACAGATAACCTCAACGCCACGGAATTGGTCGATCCTTTTGCGCCCGGCAAGGCGAAGGCCCCAGTGGTAACAGGGATCAATGCAGTCGGCGCCAGCGCCAGTGGGGCACTGACCGTTGGAAAGACATACCAATATCGCATTGTTTTCATTAACCCGGAGGGGCTGCCGAGCAATCCGTCAGATCCATTCCCACTCGCCGGTGTGACGATTCAATCAGGTCAGAATGCCGTCACCATCACCAACCTTCCGCTGGGTGACCCCGGCACGGTCAAGCGGGTGATCTATCGAAAACGTAACGACTCGGCCGTTTACCTCGAAGTTGGCGAGGTGTTGAACTCAGATTTAAACCCGGGAAACTTTACCGACAAGAAAGCGGCGGAAGCATTCTTCGGTGATGCCGGCACGGAGCTGCCTGGCATGACAGCGCAAGCGGTTGCGGTCGGTGACCTGAATGAGGATGGTTATCCCGACTTGGTTTTCGGCCTGACCGGGAGCGCGTTCGCACAGAACAAAGTCTGGCTGAATGATAAGAAAGGTGGATTCACGCTCGGCGGCTGGGCCGACGGGCTGAACCTGAACACCTATGACGTCATCCTGGCCGACGTCAACGGTGACGGTCACCTCGATCTACTGAGCGCGAACACCGTCGGTGTCTATCTCCAGCTCGGGAATGGCGACGGCACATTCGCGGCCGGCGCTGGTATCGGCACTCCTGCCATTAACGAAGACACCCGCGCCATTCTCTACCGCGATGTGAATGGCGACGGCATTCGCGACGTCGTTGCTGGAACTGTCGACCTGACCAATACTCTCTTCCTTGGCCTGGCCGATGGAACGTTTGCTCAGGGCCAAAGCATCTCCACGGACGCGGATGACACGCGCGGTTTGGCCATCGGCGATATCAACGGTGACGGCTTCCCGGATCTGATCGCAGCCAACCACTCGAGCGTGAAATCTTACCTGAGCAACGGCACTGCCAGCCCATTCAAGGGCGTTACGGGCGTTCGGATCTCCGGTGACACCGCCAATGCCGTCGCGCTGGGTGATGTCGACGGGGACGGCGACCTCGACCTGATCGTCGGCACAGAGGGAAGTCTTACCGCGCGCAATCGGCTTTATCTAAATGACGGCAAAGGAAACTTCGACTCCGGGCGGGATGTCTCGAGCGACAACAAAAACACTAATGCCCTCGTGCTGGACGACGTCAATGGCGACAGAAAGCTCGATCTGATCGCTGGGAATAACGGCATTAACCGCGTCTATTTCGGTGATGGGGCGGGGGCGTTCAGCGCCGGATTCGACATCACGTCGGACAATCTGACGACGAATGACCTCGCGTTTGCTGATGTCGATGGCGACGGGCGGCCAGATCTCGTCACCGCGAATACCAGCTCGACCCGTGTTTACTACAGCAACACACTAGGAGTTCGAACCCCTTCGCCGGTTTGGCGGGCTCTCTCCGACAGCTATCCTTCTTTGGGGATCAGCAGCATTGTCATTGATCCCAAAAATCCCAACACGATTTACGCAGGCACCGGAAGCGACAGCAGCAGCGGCACAAGCGGGGTTCCCGTCGGGATTCTGAAGTCTACGGACGCGGGAAAGACCTTTAGCGTCATTGGCCGTTCATTGCTCGAGGGGTTGAAGATTCGGGATGTGATGCTGCAGACGTTCACGCCGCCGGCTGGATTCGCGCAATACGATCAAGCAAAACAGAGGCTGACGCTCTTCTTCAAGCCCGGTGTAACGACGGCTGCGGACCTGCTCAAAGCTATTCAAGACCTGGTCAATGCCCCGCTGACCGCTGCCTTGTATCAAGCCACGAACACCGGCGCTGGAACATTTAAAGCGGGCACGTTCAAGAATGTCACCTTAGGCGGCACGAGCACATCGCCGGCCGCTGGCATGATCTTTCCGGCAGGCGGAAATAATGCCTTGCTCTTCACCGCGCGAAACAACGGTTTGCAGTACAACGCTCTCACTGTCGTGTTTGTCGCCGATGTCACCAACGGCAACGAAGACGCCTCCTACGACAGCAACACCAACACGTTGACAATCCACATTCAGGCCGGTGTTGGCGGCTCTTCCGCGAATACCGTCCGGACGAAGGTCAATAACAAGAACCTCTCATTCCAGGTTACAGTCCTGGCAAATTCGGGCGCGGGGACTTATTTGGCGGGCACGTCGACGGGGGACTTCTCGGGCGGAACCGACACCGAGAAGGCAACATTCCTTTTCGCACTGCCTGGCACGCATAACGCCATTCTCTTTACCGCGAAGACAGCCGGGAAGAACTTGAACGATTTGGAAGTCGTGGTGACGGATACGGTCCGCCAAGTCCTGGCTGCGACTGAACAGGAGGAAACCCGCGGCGGCCTTTACCTCAGCAATGATGGCGGGGATTATTGGCGCCAGATCTCACGCAGTCTGCAGGGCAAGGCTATCACCGATGCAACAGATGATACGCGGGCGGTCGCTTTGGGCGATGTGAATGAAGATGGCAAGCTCGATCTCATTGCCGGCAATAATGGGGTTGCTTCACGTGTTTATTTCGGTTTGGGAGATGGTTCCTTCGATGCCGGTCGCGATCTTTCCGCTGATGTCCGCGCAACCACCTCATTGGCCGTAGGAGACGTCAACAAGGACGGGCATCTCGATGTGATCACCGGCAATACAGGGCAAGCCAATCGCCTCTATCTGGGCGCGGGCAACGGTACCTTTGCCGGAGACGATATTGTCACAGCGGATGCGCATGCGACAACTTCGCTGGCTCTTGGCGATATCAACGAAGACGGCTGGCTTGATTTAGTTGTCGGGAATACCGGCCAACCGGATCGGATTTATCTGAACACGCGAGGAGCGACTCCATTCAATGCCGGAGGGGATCTCCGTACCCTGGAGACGAATTCGACTTCAGGCATCGCGCTGGCGGACATCGATCGGGACAATCACTTGGATTTGGTGGTGGCCAACAACGGGCAAGAAACCCGCTTTTATAAGGGCAATGGGGACGGCACATTCCGGGATGGCACAAATATCACCGCGGTCGGTCCGGCCACTGCGATCGCCGTCGGCGATATCAACAAGGACGGCAACCTCGACCTCGTGGTTGCCAACGACGCGCAGGTGACACGGCTTTATCTCGGGAATGGCAACGGCACATTCCAAGGCGCCGCGGACATCGGGAAAGCTGTGGCAGGGAGAACTGTTGCCCTGGCTGATCTGAACAAGGATGGGCGATTGGATGTGATCGTTGGCACGTCCGCCCAGACAAATCTCTATTTCATTAACAACCGCACGAACACGCCGTTCGTTGGAGCTGTCGCGAACGAACTCACCAGTGCCAAAGACGCGACCAGTTCGTTAGCTATCGGCGACGTGAGCGGCGACAACATTCCTGACGTGATTGTCGGGAACCAGACCAGCGGCGTGGCTGGAACCAATGCTCGCAATCGTGCCTATTTGAATCCGGGCAGTTTGGCCCCGCTCGGGACGATGAGCGACATGGATTTTGTCCCGGACGCCAAAGCGGTTTCCGGCATTTCATACTTTGCAGGAGTCACCGGAGGAAGCGGGGCTTTCTTTGATATCCGGGCGACCCTGGATACTCAGACCGATGCCACCAAGAGCGACTGGTATGTCGGTGTCCGGTCCGGCTCGAATGAATTCGAGGATTGGAAAGCGTTGGGTGACACCCGGAAGTTTAGCCTGGTTTTCGGCGGTGAGAAGAAAACGATCTCACCCGATTTTTCCACCGCGACGGAGATGGGCTCGAATGGCGGTGGCACTGGCGTGGTCGATATCCTTGAGGCGGCCGTTCAGGCACAGTTCGGAAACAATGCCGCGGGCAACCCGAACATCGTTGTCGATTACAACGGCTCATTCTTTTTCTTCACGAATAACTCGGGCCTGTGGCGCAGGATCGAAGTGCCGTCGGATCCTCCCACAGGAATCAGCCTGGTGGGGAGCATGTCGGAAGGGGTTTGGCGAAGCCGTGATAATGGCGCGACTTGGGAACAAAGCACGGGATTGCCGATTGAAGACAGGCAACAGTTCCGTAGCGCAGCGCTGATCTCGCTTGCGGTTGATCGCTCGCCAGGCGCCGCCCCGGTCGTCTTTGCTGCGAACCGGAACACCAACATCAAGAAGGTCGACGGGATCTACCGCTCAGACGATCTGGGTGATACCTGGCGGTTTGTCATCGATGGCGTGGTTTCCCGCGAGTTGGATGGCGAGAAGCTGAATCCCGCCGTCAAAAGCGTGACGGTTGAAGGAATCAATGCCGATACAGCCGGGCCCTGGGCTGCGCTGACGAATACAAAACGTTTTGCGATCTTCATTGGAGGTATGGGCAAATATGTTCGTCCGAATTTCGGCGGCGCCGGTACCATGGATCAGGTCGCTCTGAGAATTCAGGACGCAATGAATGACCCGGCCGTTTTCGGGACGGGTGCGACCACTGTTACTTGGGACCGCGCGCACAAGCGATTTCTCTTCGCAAGCAACACGCTAAATGAAATTTCGGAGATCAGCGGCCGGACTGTCGTTGGCGACTCCATCTTTGATCCGGCCGTTGCGGTGCACTTCCGCGCCATGGAAGATGTGCGTCCGTTGACGGAGTTGAGCATGGTTAAGATCGGAGTTGCTGGGACAGGTCCTACCACCGCAGCCAACTGGCGAGCCCTCGGCAACGATGACGACTTCAAAATCAAAATTGGCGACAAAGAGCAAATTATCAACCCGCAGTTCACGAACGTACCCAATGCCAACGCCACCATGGCGGATGTCGCTGCGGAGATTCAGCGAGCGATTAACGCAAATGCACAAATCAGCGCCAAATTTGGAGCGGATGCGGTTTTGGTGGTTTGGAACGGCGTGAGCAACGTCTTTCAAATCATTAGCAACAAGCATCGATATATTGAAGTGATCGACGAAGCCGGTGCTGGGCATACTTCCCTGTTCGATAACACCCTGAATCAAGCGCGGTTTGGAGCTCTCGATAACAACGCGACGTTCAACCGATACTCCATTGCTTACATAGCCGCGGTGAACGGCGGCTCGGATCCAGCTCTTCCCGCCTCGTGGACGGGCTTGGTCGGCGCCAAATCGTTCGGCCTGCAATTGGCTGATTTTTTCAAAACGATTTCGGTGAACTTCGGAGCGGGCCCAGCGATCGTGACCATGGCGGAGGTGGCGGCTCGGATCGAGACGGCTGTGACTGGGCAGTTCGGAGCAGGGAACGTAACGGTGGTTTGGAACGGCGCCGCCTCTGAGTTTGTTTTCCTCAGCAACCAACAACTCCCAGTCACTTATCTCGGCGGAACACGGCAGGCGGACACCCTCACGGGCAGCGCCCTGGCTGTCCGATTCGGTTCCTCACGGGCCGGCTATCTTGGCACTTTTAATCAGCAGCAGGAGGCAACAATTAGCGTGGCCGGAACGGGTCCGACAAACGGCGCGAACTGGAATCCACTCGGCAATAACAAAGTCCTGCGTGTCGCTATCGGCGATAAGGCTTATATCGTTGCCCTCACCCTCACGGGTGTGAATGTGATGGGGCCGACCTCAGACGACAATAGCCTCGCGAAGCGGTTGCAAAATGCTATTAACGGTAAGTTCGGCGTGAATGCCGTCTCCGTGACCTGGGATGCCACTGCGAATCTCCTGCGGATTGTTAGCAACACCTTCGAGCCAATCAAAGATATCAGCGGAGTGGATGTGGCGGATCCCGCCACGAATTTGCCTGCTTCACCGAAATCGATCTTCGCGACTGACCTGGCCGTTCGTTTTAACGAAGTCACTATTTCAAGTGATTTTGACATCCTGAGGAAAGCCATGAAGGCGGCTTCCATCCAGGTCAGTTTGGATGCGCCCGCAGCCTGGGCGGCCATTGGCGGGAAAAATAGCTTTTCAATCGTCGTTAACGGCATTCGAAAGGATGTCACTCCAAACTTCGCCGGCGTCACGCAAATGGCCGACCGGACGAACGCGGCCAGCGTCGCCAATCGTTTCCAGACCGCTCTCGACGTCGCCTTTGGACCCAACCAGGTCACGGCGGATTACGACGCTTGCTTCCATCGGATGATCTTCATCAGCGCACTGGATCCGGCGGTGAATGCCTTGGCTGGCGTAGGCGACATTGCTCCATCCAGCCTGAGGGGCGGCGCATTTATTTTCCGAAGCTCAATCGCTGGAATTGGCGGCAATGCCGTGACGTTCCGGCTCGGTTCCTATGACTGGCGGAGCTGGCGGGCGCTCGGGACGTCGCGGTCATTCAGAGCGACAATAGGCGCCAGCGGCCCGTTCCTTATTACGCCAGATTTCAGCGCGGTGAACGAGGGTGACGCGAACGCTACAGCAACCAGTGTGGCGGCGGCAATTCAAGCGGGGTTGAACCTGGCTACTAAATTCAATGGCGGCGCTCAGGTCGTCTATGATCAAAACCTGAAACAGTTCACCCTTTCGGGGCAAGGCGCATTGGCCGGACAGAACATTACGCTCGTGGGTGATCCCACCGATTCGTTGGTTTCTCTCATTGGCGCCGTCACCTCTCTCGTTCAAGACGGCTTCGGCGGGTTTATTGGAGCGGCGGATGGCCTCGGGAACCCCTCCATCACAATCCCGGTTGGTTCCGCGGATCCGGCCCGTTGGTCCGTGCTAGCGGCGACCAAGCGGTTCTTTTACGATTTGGACGATCCCGACTATAGCGGCGCCAACAGCATGTTAGTCACGCCGGATTTCAGTGGAGTTAAAAGCATGGCGGAAGTGGCAACGGCACTCAAAACCGCCATCAACGCGGCGCTGCACACTGCCCGAGTCGCGAACGGTTACGGAGGGGCGCTCCAAAACAAGACCAATGTCGTTTTCGACGCGAATACGCGCACCTTCAAGATCACTAATACATTCAACAACGGCGCGGGCGTTCTAAACATCACTGACTTTGTCGGAGTTAACAATGTAGCGCGCACGCTTTTTGTGGGGACCACAGAACAACAAGTCTTCCTCAGCGCTCCGAGCCTGACGCAGCCGGAGGCATACAAACCGACCAATCCCGGGGGCCAGGTGGACTCCCACTTCTCGATGGTCGTTGATCCGTCGGATTCGGACTTCATTTATATCGGCGGCGATATCCAACCCAGCGTCTACGAGCCGGAGAATCTTGTTTTTAACGCATCGCAATCCGGTGATTACACCGCCCGGTTGTTCCGCATCAACACGGGCTTGAATGCGAATGCTCACGCGGGAGAACAGATCGTAGGCAATGGAGCCGCGATTCCTCTTCGCGATCCGCGTTTGCAGGCTCCCGCGCCCGTCATGACCGCACCGCACGGCGATTCGCGCGGCATGCTGGTGAGCCCGGATGGTCAGACGGTGTATGATTTGGATGACGGTGGTGTTTTCCAGTTAGCCAATCGCTCGGGGGCCAAAACCGCGCGCAGATGGGAATCACTCAACGGCAATCTTGCCATCGGCGAATTCGCGAAAGTGGACGAGGACCCGCTCAACAATATTGTTCTGGGCGGACCTCAAGACGTCGGCAACCAGGAGCAAACCAAACCGAACTCAGTCGTCTGGCGGGGAATCACCGGAGGCGACGGCAACACCGATTTGGTTGCTGTAATTGGAAACCCTGGACGCCCGGTGGCGGGAACAAATGCGGCCGTCGCGGGAGACCAGACTGTTCTGCGCTACACCATCGGAAACAATTTCCGCGGCATTATCTGGCGCGAATTCGACGCCAACAATAACAACATTACACTGATCAACGGTGTCCTCGCCTCTGACTATAAACAGGGAGTTACGCTGAAGCTGGCGGATCCGCTCACACCTCGCAAGTACCTCTCTGGACTCAATGCCGACGATGCCGCGTTCGATGGTTTCACTGTCGTTACTGGAAGCATCAATGCCGTCAATTCGGCGCGTTTGGTGCTCGGCTTGAATGGTGTTTATGAAAGCACGGATCGCGGCGCCACCATAACCGATATCACCCCGCCCGGAATCGATGCTCAGGTGAGTGCGTTAGTCTTTGGCGGGTACGATACGTTGGGAAATGCCAAACCCAATTTGCTCTGGGCCGCTGCCGGAGACAAGGTCTGGGTCCGTGAGAACGCCGCCTGGTCCGCCGCTCAAACGCCCGAGCCCGACGAAACGATTGTCGGGTTGGCGGTCGACCCGCGCAATTGGGAGGTGGCTTACGCCATTACCAAACGCCACATTCTCGTCACCATCGACGCCGGAGCGCACTGGACGGACATCACCGGTCCAGCCACCCGGAACGGCGCGCTTCCCAAGAGCGACAATGCTTCCATTGCGCTGATTAAAGCGGCTGGACCTGATCTTAAAATCACCAACCGCGACGGTGCGTCCGTCTATATCGACCTGAGCGGGTCGCTCATTCTCGGGGATATCGCTGCCAAGATAACCCAGCAATCCACCGCCGCCGGCGTGCCCATCACTGCGCAGGTGATTGGCAATCGGATTCAGCTGACTGACTCCGGCAGCGCCACCACCTTCTTTGATTTCAAAGTCGAAGCCGCAGGGCAATCGCTGGCAGCCGCGGATTTGGGCCTGATTGCCAATGTGGCCGGGAATCAAATTCAGGGCACGGTTTTTGGCGGCTCAGACATTAACACCTTGCTCTCGACGCTCAACGGCGGAACAGGCATCCGGGTTGGCGGTGTCCGGACGGATGTGTTGCTGATTGGCACAAGCCTCGGAATCTATCGTGCCTTCAATCCGGTGGGAGACCCAGTCGACAACGCGCCCGCGGCAGTCCGAACCTTCGGCAAAGCTGCGGTGGCGCTGAGTTTTGGGACCACCAATAGCGATTTGATTATCAGCGCCGTGGCGGACGGCACACTCTTTAACGACGTGACGGTCCGTTTCGTCAACAACCAGCTAGCGGCCGGGGATAACGAAACTGTCCAGTGGGATCCGGTTGACCAAGTTCTCACTTTTAAAGTTAACGCCGCCACTCAGGCCCAAAGAATCGTGCGAATGCTCACCGATTCCACTGCGGCCGGGTACAACAAGGAAATTGCCCGCTCATTCACAGCTAGATTAGACACGTCGAAAGGCGCCAATACAGGAGCGGGAACTGTGCACGCCGGCGTCTCGGGGGTTTTGACGGGCGGGGCCGACTACCTGAGCTGGACGAAGCTTGGCGCTGGGATGCCGAACGCACAGGTCACGCAAATGATTTATGTCCCGAAGACCCGCAACAATGCGGGGGCCTTCATGGGAGATCAATTGGTAGTGGCAACTCGCGGCCGGGGCACCTGGAAGTTGGACGGCGCATCCGCGATTCTGGCGACACGCCCCAAGCTGACGATCAGCGGGGCCGTCGACAGCGAGAATACGATTGCTCTCACCATGGATACGGACCGGCCTTGGATGCTGGATGTATTCATCGATGGTGATTTGGAGGCCACTTACGACGCGAGCACAATTTATCAAGTGGTCATCGAGGGCACGGACGGAGACGACACGCTCCAAGTTGACGCAGCGATCAGTCTGCCCGGCGGAATTGTTTTCGACGGCGGCGTTGCCACGGACGGAAGTCGGAGCAGCCGGTTGGTGGTCATCGGGGATGGCCAGGCCATCATTCGCAACTCAAGCAGCGACGGGCTCGGAAGTGTGGTGGTAGCCGGCGACGGCGGCAAATCTCTCATTGTAAATTTCATCAACCTGGCGGTGGTGGAAGCAAAAATTAACGCGGACCAGCTGGCCGCGTTTAAATCCGGGCTCGATACCCTTGCGACCCTCAATCAGATCAACGACGCGCTCGGATCAGGAAGCATTCCGCTGTTGGGAGATTCATTGGGCAAATTGACCTCAGCGAACCTGCCTTCGAAATTGCCGCCGGCAGTCGCTGACCGCAGCATTGTCGCCGAGCATCGTTCTGAGGAAGCCGGAGCCAATGAAGAGGACGCGGTGCCTCCGGACACGGGTTCAAGCGAGATCGAAGGTGGGGCAGGGGAAGAAGCTGAGGGCGGAGATCAAGGAGGCGGCTCGAGCCCGCTTTCCATTTTCGGGAAGTTCTTTGAAAGCAGTCCTGCTGGGAACATCCTTGCGGAAATCGGCCGCACCATCGTCACCAACGAAGAGCTGCGCAACGCGCTTGATTCCCTCGATGATATTCCAGACAACGTCAGCTTCACGGAAGCCAACGGAGTGACCCGCTTTGATATCTCGATCAAGAACACGTTCAGCGGGGAAGGGGCCATCGACATCGACGCCTTCAACGGCCGGCTTAGCCTCAAGGGCAATGTCATTTACAAATTCGACGCCGACTTGCACTTGGTGGTTGGCGTTGATGCGAGCGGGTTCTTCATCGATGTCAACGCCGTCACAGGCCCTGAAATCAAGCTGAGCAATATTTCGATCGGCGGCCAACTGACGGCCACAGGCCATATCGGTTTCATCGAAGTCAAGGTGACTGGCGGGTCGGTCCATTTCAGCCCGAATGTCACTATCGCGATCGATTTGAAAGAATCAGCGGATGATCCAGTGACCGGTGAAGTCGCAGGACTCCTGCGCATGCACGAATTTGGCCTCTCTAATATTTTCGATATCCTCAGCATCGACGTTGTCGGAGACCCGAATGCGGACGACCTCAGCTTTACCGGGACGTTTGGGATCGCGGCCATCATCCCAGGGGTTGAGGCGCCGCTCACTATAGCTGACGCCAGCTTGATTTTCACTTGGGCTGATCTGAGCCATCCGCTCGACGTCGACGTCCAGGCGGCTGATAACAGCATGGGCAGCCAGCTCCTGGCCAAATTGCTCAATCTCGATGCCAAGCAACTGTTCCTGGATCTGCTCGAACAAATCGATCATATCGGCGATCAGCTCCGCTCGCTCTCGGCCCTTGATAGCGAGCTGCCGCTCATCAACAAGAGCGTGAATGAACTGTTCGTTGGCGCGCCCTACAAACTCGGTGATCTGCTCAAATTGCACGACGCTGTGCAGGAATACTTCGATGAGGTGGATGCGAGCGGCGGTTCCGTCTCCTTCAATGATTTGTTCGAAGCCATCGTCAATGATATCTCCTCGAAGATGGAAGGCTCTGCCCTCGGCGCCGAGTTGGTCATCGAAAACGGTCATCCTCTGCTGCGCTTCAACATCGAATTCCAAATCGATCCTGAGTTCAGCTTCGGCGCTGATCTGGGCGACAGCTTGAAAGACATCGGCCTCGACGCCACGGCTTCCGGGGTCGCCAGTGTTCAAGCGCATTTCCATTTGGCCCTTGTCTTCGGCATCGACCTCACCCAGTTAGTCACCGGTGGAACGTTGGGCGATGCAGTCTTCTTCAAGCTGAATGACCTGAGCGCTTCGGCGACAATCGCAATTTCCCAGCTCAATCTCAGCGCTGACTTTGGGTTCCTCCAAGCCTCCATTGAGAACGCTATGATCAGCGCGTCGGCTGGTGTTTTCGTGACGTTGCACGATCCCACGCCCGGCGACGACCGCGTCACCATCACTGACCTCACCAGCAACAGCTTCTCGACGCTCTTCACGATCACTCCAACCAATCCGGAAGTGAAGATCGCCGCACAGTCTCTCAGCTTGTTTGTGGGCAGCGGCGGCGGCACACCGGACGAAACCGGAGTGAAGATTACCGGCAGCAATCTCGCCTTCCATCTCTTCGGTAATTTCAGTCCGGCGCCAGGCGAGCCCGCCTTCACCTACGCGTTCAGCACGACCGGTTCGGTCGAGATCGTCGGTGTGTCAGGCTTGGTCCTGCAGGGGACCGTCGCCGTTAGAATTAACAATACCGGCAAAGAATTGCACGAGACTCTCGACACCGGCGCGGGATTGGTGCCGCTGGAATTCAACGCGAGCGAAACCAACTTCACTTCGATCGCCGGGTCCGGTCTCGAATTGAGCATCGACAATTTCGTTTCACTCAAAGGCAATTTCAGCTTCACCAAGACTGAATCGACCGATGGCGCGTTGATCAAGACCGTCACGATCCTGATCGGCGCGGTGGGCGTCGAAAGCTTCTTCGGCGTCGGACCGGTGCGCATCTTGGATGACTCGACCCCGGAACCCGACGACACGATAATCAATCCGGATGCGACGGGCGTGCAGATTTCCGATGGCAAACTCGGCCTGGTCATGGTCAAGAAACTGGACGTGACCAATGCCGCTTTGCCCGTGGTTCTCTCGACGAATTATGCTTTGGACGCGGGCGGAAGCGCTGCGCTCCTCGGCATCCCGGATGTCACCTTGAGCGGGTCGCTCGATGTCCGAAAGAACAGCCTCGGGCCCGTTGACAGACATATCTCGGTGCCAGATGGCGCGGGGAACAATGTCGATGTGCCGGTGAAGTTCGATGGCAATCTCACCCTCGGATTGAGCGGCACGGTCGATTTCAATATCGCTGGCTTCGTCGTGATCAACGGCGCGTTCGGCTTTGAAAAGAACGATACAGTCACCAACATTTTGGCGGGTGATAACACCACCGTTCTGGGGACAAAGACTGAAACGGAAATCAAAGTTGCCGCCACCGACGTCAATATTTTCCTCGGCACTGACTTTGGCACACCGCAGGAAACTGGCGTTAAGATTACCGATGGCGAACTCGGATTGATCCTGTTCAAGACCGTTAACACGACTCTGCTGACCCAAACGGCTTCGAGTTACGCCTTGAAAGCTTCCGGTTCCGCCGCGCTCGTCGGGATCAACGGACTGACGCTGAGCGGATCTCTTTCGGTTAAGGTCAATAACACCGGCATCGACTTCAGCGGCGCGAACAAGGAAACGATCCAGACCCCCGGCGGCAGCGTCGATATCGACTTCGCCAGCGGCATCACCTCGCTGGAAGGCAGCGTTGATCTGGCGATCGGGACCTTCGTCACGCTCTCGGGCGAGTTCAGTTTTAACAAGACGGAAACGCGCAACGTTCAAATCGTCCAGACCTTTACCCATGCCATTCCAGGCGCCGGCACCAATGCGACTCTCGACTTATCGCTCACTAAGACTCCGCTCGGCGCCAAAGTCCGTTCGGTCGTCGTGAATCATTCCGATAACACCACGCTAACCCTGACTGCCGGGACTGATTACACCGTCAATGGACCGAATAAGAAGGTGACGTTGACCGCCGCAGCCGCGGCTGCGCTGACCGCGACCGATGACGTCGTCGTCACGTATTGGGATGCGGCGGACACCACGCCTGCAACTGCCGGCGCCAACGATTACGTCCATACCGAACTCGCCGTAGCCGTGACGAATGTCGAGGCCTTTGTCGGCGCGGGTCCCGCTCGCATCAACGGCCAGATTAATCCGGATGCAGTCGGGGTTGAGATCACCCAAGCCAATCTCGGGTTGCTCCTCTTCACGACGCACGATCCGACCGTGCTCGCGCAGCCAACCTCGACCTACGCTCTAAAAGCCAGCGGCGGCATCGCGCTTCTCGGCGCCGGTGACCTGCAGTTGAGCGGGATTGTCACCGTCGAGATCAACACGACCGGCCGCGATTTCAGCGCCGCGCCGCGCGTGCTCAGCACTCCGGGCGGGGACGTGACGATTGATTACGCCGGGGATTTGCTGCGTGTTGAGGGGAGCGACCTCGATTTGTCCATCGGCGATTTCCTCGTGCTGAAGGGCAATTTCAGTTTCACGAAAACCGCGACTCGCAACGTTCAAATCGTCGACACGTTCCCCGATCCCATTCGTGTGATCGATCAGCTCAACAACGAGCCGGCGGGAACGACTGTGCTCACGCTGAGCAAAGCGCCTAAGAACAACACCTCTGTCGTCTCCGTCGAGGTCAACGGCACGGCGCTGGTTGCGGGCACGGACTACACGGTCGATGCGGTGAACAAGACGGTCACCCTCTCGACGGGCAAAGCGCTCGCCCAGGGCGATAACGTGATCGTCACTTACGATTCAGCGGCTTCTCGGACGGTTTTCAACCTGAGCGCCAAACCGCTCGACGGAACCGTTCGCTCGGTCGTGGTCACGCACAACGATCAGACCACCACAACCCTGACTTCCGGCTACACCATCAATGCCGCGAATAAGACGCTGACCCTCGATTCCGCGCTGCTCGCAGGCGAAAAGCTGACGGTCACGTATTGGGATTCCAACGCGGTGAACCGTTCCACCGGCGGCATCCAGGACATCGTCAATACCGAGCTCGACATCGCCGCGACGAACGTCAACGCGCTGATTGGGGTTGGCGCCAGCACCGCCGACACCAGCGACGACGTTGGCGTTAAGATCACTGGCGCGAATCTTGGCTTGATGCTGTTCAACACGGTGAAGCCTGGCGTGGCGGCGCAACCTTCGAAATACGCCCTGATCGCGAACGGAACCGTTGCGTTGGTGGGCGTTGATCCTCTCACGTTGGAAGGGACGCTCTCCGTCAAGGTCAACAACACCGGAACACCGTTGACCGATGACGGCACTGCCACGGGCGCGCCGTTGAAACTGACGGCGGGCGGCCAGGACGTGATTTTTGATTTCAAGAGCCATGGCTCGAGCAATGTTCAAGTGATTGAAGGAACGAATCTCCGCCTGGGCATCGGCGGCTTCGTTCAACTCAGCGGCAACTTCAGCTTCACCAAGTCCAGCACGCCCAGTTCGCCAGGACCGAACGATGTCGTTACCACCGAAATCCAAGTCGGCGCAACAGACGTCAATGCGTTCTTCGGCGTGGGCGCTGATACTGCCAGCACCGACGATGACACGGGTGTCCGCCTCAGCGATGGCCGGTTAGGGCTGATCTTGACGCAGAGGACCGATCCCAATGCCAATGTTCAAGCCGCGCCGAAATATGCGCTGGTCGCCAGCGGCACCGCGGCCCTGGTCGGCATTCCAGACCTCGAGTTGAGCGGCACAATCGCAGTTCGCCTGAACAAGACCGGCACGCCCGTGACGGTGGATGGAACTCCAACTGGAGTTGCGCGCAGCATTCCGGTCGGCAACGACCAGGTTGTCCTCGACTTCAAAGCCACCGGGAACAGCGACGTTCAGGAAGTTACGGGAACGAACCTCAAGCTGGCCATTGCCGGGTTTGTCGATCTCAGCGGCAACTTCTCGTTCAACAAGACTTCCACCACCGGCAACAACGGGATCGTTCACAGCGAATTGTCCGTCGCCGCGAGCCAGGTCAATGCGTTCCTCGGTGTTGGCGCTGACACGGTCGACACCACGGATGATGTCGGCGTGAAAGTCAGCAGCGCGAACCTCGGGTTGCTCGTCTTCAGCGACTTTAATCCGGCTCCTGGAGCGGTTCAGATGCCGTCCACCTTCGCACTCGTCGCCGATGGCGGCGTGGCACTGGTGGGAGTTACAGGCCTGACTTTGAGCGGTCAACATCTCCTGGTTAAGGTCAATAATACCGGGACGAATGTCACCGACGGATCGGGTAATCCGCGAACTTTGACCGTCGGCAACGACACCGTGACGCTTGATTTCACCAGCAGCGGCGCCGCGAATGTGGCTTCTCTCGATGGCACGAACCTCACGCTCGACATCGCCGGATTCGTCAGCCTCAAGGGCAACTTTAGCTTCAGCAAAACGGAAACCCGCAACGCGCAAATCGTCGATACGTTCGGAGACGTCGCTCAGGTGGTTGACCGGTTCATCGACGCGTTCCAAGTCGTGGATACGTTCGATGATGTGACCAAGGTGGTCAACAGCTTCACAACCACCGCGAGCACCTCGACAGTGACGCTCGGACAAACAGTCCGTGCCGGAACAACCATCAGCGTTAGCATTGATGGCCAGACGCTGCAGAGTGGGTTCTCGTTGTCAGGCCAGACGGTCACGTTCACTCCGGCGATTGCCGCTGGTAAGCAGATCCAAGTCACTTATTCCTCAGCCACCGCCGTGGTCGTGACACTTTCCCAGATACCCAAGAACGGGACGCTCACATCGGTCGCTTACAAGCATTCCGACGGTGTGACCTCGACAACGACGGCGCTCACCGCAAGCGATTACACCTTCAATTCGACCAACCACACCATCACGATCAATGCCAGCGTGCCGCTCGCAGCTCTGGATGATGTGGTGGTCACTTACACGAACGCGTCCACTGACCTTAACCTGACCCAGACTCCGAAAACTGGTGCTACGGCCACGGTGGTCGTGACGCATGACGATGGCACCACCACCACGCTCACCTCCGGATTCAGCGTGGATGCAGCCAACAAGAAGATCACTTTCACGACTGCGTTGCTGCCGACCGATGATGTCTCCGTCACTTATCTGCGCGACGTGGTTTCGGTCGAATTAACTGCCACCCCGCTGAACAATACCCTGACCTCGCTCGTTCTGAAGAAGATCACCGGCGCCTCCATCACGTTGGTCCCGGGCGATTACACCTTCGACGCCGCTACCCGCCGGGTTACCATTACCCGCGCGCTCGACCCGACGGACGATCTCCAAGTCACTTATTTGAATTCAGCGGTGACCTCACTGCCCGGCGGTCCGGCCGACATCGTCTACACTCAAATCGCCGTCGCGGCCACGAGTGTCTACGCCTTCCTCGGAGCGCCGGGCGATCCGAATACCACCACTGACGACGTCGGTATTCGCGTTTCAGGCGCGAACCTCGGCTTGCTCTTGTTCAAGAAGAGCGGCCCTGGCATCACCGCGCCGAGCACTTACGCTTTGGTGGCCAGCGGCACGGCCGCGCTCGTTGGAATCAACGATGGCAATGGCGACCCGCTCCTTGCGCTGAGCGGCGATTTGAAAGTTCGCTTCAACAACACCGGCACGCCAGTCACGAGCGATGGAACACTCACTGGCACGCCAAGAACTTTGACCGCGGGCGGACAGCCTGTTGTTCTGGATTTCCGCGCGACCGGCAACAGCAACGTGCAGGCGTTCGAAGGCACGAATCTGAACCTGCAGATCGCCGGGTTTGTCTCCCTCACGGGCAATTTCGCGTTCACCAAGACGGACACAACCGTCGGCAACCTGGTAAAGACCGAAGTCACCGTCGCGGCCACCGAGGTGAATGTCTTCCTCGGATCGGGCGCGAATACCGCCAGCACAGATGACGACCTCGGCGTCCGTCTCAGTGATGGCAGTCTGGGTCTGCTGCTCTTCAGGACTTTCGATACGTCGCCCGGCGCCACGCAAGCGCCCGCGAAATACGCTTTGGTCGCCGGCGGCACGATCGAGCTGGTTGGCGTGCCCTCGTTGTCGCTCGGCGGCACGGTCCAAGTGCGGATTAATAACACGGGAACTCCTGTCACCAACAACGGCCTTACCACCGGCACGCCTCGCACCGTTAGCGCAGGTGGCCAGCCGGTGACACTCGATTTCCGCTCGACCGGAAGTGACGACGTTCAGGAATTCACCGGCACAAACCTGCATCTTGGAATTGCCGGTTTCGTCGAGATTCAAGGCGACTTGAGCTTCCGCCAGCAGGACACAACCTCTCACATTGTCGACAGTTTCACCAATGTCCGCCAGGTGACTGATAAATTCACCGTCGACAGCCAGCTCAATTCCACCAAGACGGTCACTCTCACGCAAACCGTCAAGACAGGCGCTACCCCAACCGTGACGGTCAATGGCACGGCGGCGACGTTCACGCTTTCGAACGACCGCACCAGTCTCACCCTGACGAATGCCCCGGCGGTGGGGGCTTTAGTTTCCGTAACTTACGAGGTCGATTCAGCCGTGCTTAAACTGAGTGGCGCGCCCAATGGCGGCACGCTCACCAGCGTCGAACTCAATGGAAACGCGCTGCAGGCGGCGCAGTACACTTTCAATCCGGCGACCAACACGATCACGATTGCTTCCTCGGTGGCGACCTCCCTCACCGATGACGTAGTCGTCAAATATGATGCGGGACGAACGGAAATCAGGGTCGGCGCGGTCAATGTCTCGACTTTCCTCGGCACGCGGGGCGATCCAAACGATCCCAACGATGATGTTGGCCTTTCGCTGACGGGCGGCAAACTGGGTCTGCTCCTTTACAAGCAGAAACAGGCGAATGGCGCTCCCGCTGGGCCTTCCAAATATGCGTTGGTCGCTTCAGGCGCCGTGGCGCTGAACGGCGTAACAGGGTTGCAGCTGCAGGGGACTGTTTCCGTCAAGTTGAACAACACCGGAACGCCCGTGACGGATGATGGCTTGGTTACGGGCACGCCGATTTCAATCGCAGTGGGCCAGAATAGCGTCGCTCTCGATTTCCGGAACAGCGGCAGCGCCGATATCGCAATGTTCGAGGCCATCGGCGTCAAGCTCGTCATCGGAACTTTCCTCAGCTTGAAGGGCGACTTCAGCTTCGTTCAGACTCGAACGGTGCAAATGTCCGACACGTTCACGGATGCCGGTCAGAATCTCGTTGAACAATTCCAAAATCTGGCGGCGAACACGCAGGACATTGTTTTGAGCCAGGCGGTCAAGGCCGGGACTTCGATTGTGGTGAAGAAGAATGGCTCGACCATCACGAGCGGTTACACCTTGCAGGCCGATGGCAAGACGATTCATCTCGACACCGCACTGCTCGCCACGGACACGATCGAGATCACCTACACGCCAGCGACGGTCCCGCTGCAGTTGACCGGGACGCCGGTCCTCATCGAAGCCGTCAAGGTCAATGGCGTCGCCACCTCGCATTACACCTACGATTCCACCAACCGGATCATTACCCTGACCGATGGTTTGAGCCTCGCCACCGATGACGTCGTCGTCACTTACGACGATGGCAATCACGCCGCGATTAATCCGGCCACGGATATCGTGCACACGGAAATCCGGATTGCGGCGAATAACGTCGAAGCGTTGCTCGGCGCCGGGGCCGATACCGAATCGGATACGACCGATGATGTCGGGATTAAACTGTCGAACATCAGTTTGGGCGTCATCCTGTTCAAGAACTTCAACCCAGCGCCAGGCGCAATTCAGAGTCCGTCCTCGTACGCGTTGGTTGGCAGCGGCGACATTGACATCGTTGGCGTTGATGATCTGACCTTCGGGGGGACCGTCACGGTGCGCGTTAACCAGACGGGCACACCTGTGACCGACGCCGGCACGGCCAATGGCACGCCGTTGAACGTCCACGTCGGCAGCGCCACGATCCCGCTCGATTTCCGCGACACCGGCACTGCGAATATCATGACGGTTGAAGGCGCCGGCCTGCAATTGACGATCGGGACGTTCCTCAACCTGAGCGGCAACTTCAGTTTCACCAAACAGGAAACCCGCCACGCGCAGGTCATTGATACGTTCAACTCGATCACCGTAACGAGTGGCCACACCGACTTGACGCTCACGCATCAGCCGCTCGATGCGAAGGTGATCTCCGTGGTTGTCAATGGATCGACCACTTTGCCCGCGACCGACTACTCGATTAACGCGAACACCCAGACGCTGACGATCACAAGCGCTGCCATCTCGACCGGAAACAACGTCGTCGTCACCTACGCCGACAACGCGGTCAAAACCACCGCTTCCGCGAACACCGATACGGTGCAGACCACCATCGCCATCGGCGCCACCGATGTAAACGCGTTGCTCGGCGCCGGCGCTGATACCGAGGACCTGACGGATGATGTCGGCGTCCGAGTGTCGGATTTGAATCTCGGATTGATCTTGTTCAAGACGGTGAATCCGGGCGGCGTCGCGGTTCCTTCGACCTATGCGCTGATTGGCAGCGGCACCATCGCGCTCGTCGGAGTTCCTGACCTGACCATTAGCGGGACGGTGACGGTGAAGGTGAACAACACCGGCACGCCCGTCACGGACACCGGCAGGACGACGGGCACTCCGCTGACGGTGAGTGCAGGCGGTCAGTCGATCAATCTCGATTTCCGATCCACCGGCCAAGCCACGCTGCAGCTGATCGAAGGGACGAACCTCCATCTCGCCATCGCGGGCTTCGTCGACATCAGCGGCAACTTCAGCTTCAAGAAGACCACTTCCGTTAGCGGCAACATCACCACCTCGCGCATTGAAGTCGGCGCGACTGCGGTCCACGCGTTCTTGGGGACAGGAGCGTCGACGACCGACACGAGCGATGACATCGGCGTTGATCTCAGCGGCGGCACGTTCGGGCTGATCCTGACGAAACAAACTGGAGTTGGGGCAGCCGCAGGTTCGAAGTTCGCCTTGGTTGCGAGTGGCACGCTGGCGTTGGTCGGAGTTCCTGGGCTGACGTTGATCGGAACAGTTTCTGTCCGGATGAACCGGACCGGCGCCGCGATCAATGATTCCGTCATGGTGAATGGAACTCCCATCCCGATTGATTTCAGCGCCACGGGCACAGCCGACATTACTTCCGTCGAAGCGACGGGCATCACGATTCAAATCGGCGGATTCGTCAGCCTTAGGGGCGATTTGAAATTCGAGAAGCAGGATACAACCGGCGTCTTGACGGACACTTTCACGGACGTCCGGCAGGTGGTTGACTCTGTCACCGTCACCAGCGCGATCGTCACGAGCAAGACGGTGACTTTGAGCAAGACGGTGAAGAGCGGCACGACTCCAGTCGTGAAAGTCAACGGAACCGCTGAAACACGGTTCACTCTCGGGACAAGCAGCAGCCTCACTTTCAATAGCGCGGTCACGCTGGCCGAGGACGACGTTGTCGAGGTTACTTACGAGATTGATCAAACGCCGCTGCAGTTGAGCGGTGCGCCAGCGGGTGGAGTGTTTACGAGCGTTACGAAGAATGGGACAGGCCTCGCGTCCAGCGCTTACACATTCAACGCGACCAACAACACCCTCACGATCAATCAAGCGCTGGCGGTGACGGATGACCTTGTCGTCACTTACAATTCCTCACGCTCCGAAATCCGCATCGGCGCCGCCAACGTAAGAACGTTCCTGGGCAGCGCCGCAGATCCATTCAACCCGACCAGCAGCGACATTGGCATTAGCCTCACTCAGGGCCAGATCGGCGTCATCAGCGTGAAGTCGGGCACGGCGCCGGCCAAGTTCGCGCTCAGCGGTTCGGGCACGGTGCAATTGTTCGGCGTTCCGGATCTGATTCTCAGCGGCACGATCGGCGTCCAGGTCAATAAGATGGGCGTCCCCGTCGACGAAACCATCAACGTTGGCAACACTCCGGTCCGGGTTCACTTCACGAGCGGAGTTGACCTGTTCGCATTCAGCGGCACGAACCTGAACCTGAACATCGCGAATTTCGTCACGCTCAGCGGCAATTTCAGCTTCAGCAAAGAAACAACCGTGACCGGCACGGGTCAGAACGCCGTGACTCATACCAAGATCAAAGTGGGCGCGAGCGACGTCGATGCGTTCCTTGGCAAAGGCCCCGCCCGCAACCAGGATGGCACGATCAACCCGGATGCGATGGGCGTGCTGATTGAAAATGCCACGCTCGGGTTGGTGCTCTATCGCGACGGAACAGCTGCGTCGACTTACGCGCTCGATGCTTCGGCCGACGTGCAATTGCTCGGCTTTGACAGCGTCCTGAGCTTGAGCGGCCGCGTCGGCGTTCGCGTCAACAACACCCTTGGCCAGGTTCACGAAACCATTCTGGTCGGCGATTCCCCCGTCTCCGTCGATTTCGGCGCCTCCGAAACCAATCTCGCCCTCGGGTTCTCCGGCACCGACCTGAACTTGAACGTGGCTGGCGTCGTCAAAGTTTCCGGCGACTTCTCGTTCAGCAAATCAGTCAACACCAACAACAACACCGATCCTACTGACGACATTACGACCATCAAAGTCGGCGTTGCCCAAGCCAATGCCTGGTTCGGGAACGAAGACGAAACGATGGGCTTGCGCATCTCCAACGCGAGCCTTGGCCTGGTGCTGATCAAATCGGCAACTCCTGGCAGCGCCAGCAAGTATGCATTGAAAGCGTCGGCGGGCGTCGCGCTGGTCGGCTTCGAGGAAGCCCTGACGCTCAGCGGCACGGTCACCATCGACATCAACAAGACTGGAATTCCGGGCGGCACGGGCACTGGCACCTACCACGAAACCGTGACTATTCCAGGCAGCTCGCCCATTGACATCTCGTTCCCGACCGGCACGAGCGGCGATTACATCGCGGTCGGCGGAAGCAACCTCACGTTCAGCATCGCCGATTTCGCTTCGCTCACGGGCGATTTCTCATTCAGCAAATCGATTAACAACAACAATACGCCGACCAATCCTGCCGACGATATCACCACGATGAAGGTCGGGTTGAACGACGTGACGGCGTTCCTCGGCCAAGGTCCAGCCAAGATTAATGGCGTCGATAATCCGGATGCGATGGGCGTGTTGCTCGAGCACGCCAAGCTGGCGTTGGTCATGATCAAGAACGGCGCCCAAGCCGCCAAATACGCAGTCGATGGTTCGACCAGTTTCCGCTTGCTCGGCTTTGATAGCACTCTGGCGTTGAGCGGCAATTTCGCCGTTCGCGTGAATACCATGGGCGCAGCCTTCACCGACTCCGTGTTGGTCGATGGCGTGAGCATCCCGATTAATTTCACTGCCACGGAAGCGAACTTCATTGGTTTCTACGGCACGGGCGTTCACTTGACGATTGGGTCGGTCATCGATGTGACCGGCAACTTCGCCGTCACCAAGAGCACCATCACGACGCAAACGGATGTGACGACGAAGCTCTTTATTGCGGCCTCGAACGTTAATGGAATGATCAGCGGACTCTCCGGCGGCCTTAGCAATGGGAGTCTGGCCTTCTTGCAAGTGAAGAAGACCATCACGAGCACTCAAGTCACGACCAGCGGTTATGCTCTCAAGATTTCCGCCCACATTTCACTCGGAGGCGGGGATACCAGCGCCAGCGGCACCGTGACGGTGCGCCGCAACAGTTTGAAATCCGGAGTCAGCGAGACCATCAGTGTCGGCGGCCAAACCACAACTTTGACTTTCACGGACGGCACGAATGGGACTGTTGATGAACGAGCCACTGAGCCGACTCCAGGCACAATCAATCCTTTCTGGTCCGTGCAAGCGAGCGATGTGGTCATCGACATCGGCGACCTGGTGAAGCTCTCGGGCAGCTTCAGCACCGGCAGCCCTGTCCTCGCCGGCAATCTGAGAACCACCACGCAGACCGTGACCAACGCCCGGTTGTTCGTCCAGATCGACGCCACCACGGAACTCTTCAGCATCACGGCCACCTCCGCCACTTACACACTCACGGAAGACAAGACGGTCACCACTTCCAATCCGGCCGGCAACTATGTCATCACCAAACGTGAACTGACGATCACGAACGCCAGCCTCTCGATTGCTGGTTACCTCGTGATCACTGGAAGCCTGCACGTCGTCAATCAACCGACCTTGGCGAATCCGACGACCCAGTTCGAATTCACCAACATCAATCTGGCTCTCTACATCGATTCCAAGTTGATGGTAAGCGTCGGCGGCAGCATCACCTTCACACACAGCGCCGCGAACGGCTTCAAGCTCGGCAGCTTCTTGCCAGGCGGCTTCGCCCTGTTGCCTGAGGGGCTCCCGCTCTCGGATAACCCCAACGCCCGCAGAGTCAGCCTGGACAGCCCGCCACCGCCGCCGCCCCAGCCCGGCGCACCCATGGTTGTTGGACCGCTCACCCTGACAAATCCGGGCATCGGCATCGACAGCGAACAGTTCAAATTCGGTTTCGAGGGCGGCAAGATTCACTTGCTCGTCCCGATCTCGATTTATGCCGAATCCGCCACTGTTTCGGTCGGGACAGGTTTCACTGCGAAGATTGAAGATGGGCCTGATGTTGACGTGAACAACATCAAGAAAGGCATCAACGGCGTTCTGAAACTCGACGTGAACCTCACGCTCGGCACGTTCTTGCCAGATGGACCCCCGACGTTCGCCGGATTCGATCTCGACGTCGACAAATTGACGGTCGGGATCGGCGGCACCACTACCAGTCCGCTGGTTTCGCTCGTCGCAACGGGCATCAAACTGAACCCTGCGGCCCGAGGCGCTCAAGAGCTGTTGTCGATCGGCACCGCCACCGCGACGCTCAATCTCAGCGGCATCTCGATCGGCGGCGGCGCTCAGAATTTTGCGATCCTTGGCAACGGTTCCTTCCTGGCCAAAAACAATTTTGGCGTCACCTTCTCGATTGGCCAAGGGAGCACCGGTGATAACGCCAATGCGGGGAGCAGCGTCGGGATGCCGTCGTGGTTGCCGCTCAAGAGCGCCAGCGTCACGATTCTCTGGCCGGGGAATAATTTTAATACCAATCCGGGCGCCTTCCAGTTGGTGATCTCAGCCCAGATCGAAACCACCGTGGCTGGCATCACGCTGAGTGGCGGTGTCACTGGACTGAAGATCGACATTACCAAACTGCTCGCCGGCCAATTCGCCATCGAAGACATCGAATCGGTCAATATCGGGGCGGGCGGAACGATCGGCGGAATGGCTGTGAGCGGCTCGCTCATTGCCGGTGTCATCAAATTCGACTCGAACTACAATGTCATTCAGCCAGGCAGTACGACCCCGGTCCACGACAAGACCTTCTTCGCAGGGTTGCAGGGGCAGGTTACGATCCCAGGAGTCGGCGGGGCCGGACTCCGCTTGGGCATCGCCGATTTCGGAATTCTGTCGATCTTCATCTCGGCCGGCATCCCGATTATCCTTGATCCCAATACAGGCATCGCCATCACGGATCTGCGCGGCGGAATCGAATTTGGCAATACGCTCCCAACTCCAGGAGCGAATCTCCCGAACACGCTGTCCGTGGCGGAACACGCCAAGCAAGCCGCTTTCGAAATGCGGAGTGGACCTTTCAGCCCACCGCTGCAGCAGACTTCCGATGAATGGTTGACCCAACTGAAACGGCAGATCGGCAACCTGAAAAAAGCCAACCCGAACGCGACGTTCATCAATCCGTTCACGCAGCCAATGCTCATTCGCGCTGGCGCCACTCTCTATGACGCTTACGCTTCGACAGCGACGTTCCGCGCGGATGTCGATCTGACGATCGATACTTCCGGCAAGATTCTGATCGTCGGTAATGTCACCTTCGCCAGCTCGCTCTCGGTCAAAGGATATTTCTTCGGCGACCTCTCAAAGATTCAATCGGGCCAAGCCAAATTCCTCTTCCTGCTCGACATGCCCGGCGGCGCCGCGCGCAGCCTTGGCGGCACCAGCATTTACGGCGAGCTGACCTTCGAGTTCCTGATGGGCGTGGCCTCGCCCCATGCGGTGACCGATACGATCACAGGCCTCGCGGCAACTGACACCGTTCTGAACCTCACGTCCACCGCGCGCATCGATTCCGGCTACACCGTCACCGTCAGCAAGAACGGCGTGCCTCTTGGCGCCACCGATTACTCCGTCGACGTCAACAGCAAGCACACCGTGACGTTGAAGGATACCGTACCTCATAGCACTTCCGATACGTTCACGGTCGATTACGACAGCGATGCGGTCCCGACGGCCAACCTGGAACTTCCTGTCACCGATACTTTCACCGACTTCCTAGCTTCCGACACAGTCCTCGCGCTCAGCGCGCAGCCCAAGGCGGGAACGACGGTGACCGTGACTCGAAACGGCACGGCGTTGACGACTTCGCAATACACCGTGGATGGCCCCAACCAGACTGTCACCCTCGGCAGCATCAGCGGTCGTCTCGATACTGATGACTATGTGGTGACCTATGCCACCAGCCTGCAGGACAAGACCGTCACGCAAACATTCACCGATTTCAAAGCTTCGCAAACTCTCCTAGTCCTAACGGCCCGTCCGAAAACCGGATCAACGCTCACCGTGACGCGAAATGGAACCGCCCTGAACGCTTCCGATTTCACCGCGAATTTCACCGCCCAGACCGTCACATTGGGCGCCGGGATTACCGGACGCGCAGACACCGATGATTACGCCGTCACTTATACGACTCAACCAGCCCCGCCAGTCAACAACACCGCTGGCGGGAACGGCATCTCATTCAAGATCACCATCGGTGGCGGTGTGGTCGAGGATGTGGCCGGTGGCGCGGTCTCGGCGGAAGTTCAAGGCCAGGTCATCCTCCGTTTCTTCATAGATACAGCCACGAGCGAAGTCATCTTCAGCATTGATTTCGCCGCGGTCGTCAAAGTCTCGTTCCTCGGTGATATCGGCGTGGCTTCCGGCCAATTCGTCATCCGCAAAACTCCAGGCGGCGACTTCCAGTTCTGGGGCGCCATGCAAATCATGACCGGCTCTGGGCTCAAGAAGCTCGAGCAAGCCGGGATTTTCGTGAACGGCACCTTGCAGTTGAAGATCAATACGGTGAACGAGGACAAGATCGTCACGCTGACTTTTATTGGGGATGATCCTGACACGCCGAATGTCACGGAAACGCAATTCACCAAGAATGTTGCTCTGCCCAAGACCAGCTTCGCTGTCTACGTCAGCGGTTACGCGATCTACAAAGCGGGTCCAGCGCCGGCCCAAGGCGCACCCGACACGCGCCAGCAATTGTTCAAGGTCGAAGGCGCGCTGGCCCTCGAAATCAACAATACCGGCCTGCAAATGCTGGTCGTCGGTAATTTTGTCCTTGGGCCGGAAGCCTCGCCGCTCATCGAATTCAGCGTCAATGGCCTGATCGTTTTCCGGAACATTAACGATCAAATTGTCTTCGCCGCGCGTTTGAACCTCACGCTGACGCGCAATCTCGTTCCTGGAGTCGGCTTCACTGGACGATTCGGCCTGATCATCAATACCAGCGGCCAGGATGTTAATTATACGATTCCAGATTTGAATCCGGCCATCCCGACCGTCACCGACGTCAACGGCGCCAGCATCGAAACTATCGTGAACGGGCACCGCACGTTGACGATTCCGGGCCGCGCTCCGCTGCTGGGCGGTGGACTCAGCTCAACCGCCGGCTTCTACATTGTCATCCAGGGTTCGGGCGACATGACCTTGCAGAGCGTGCTGACGCTGCATGCTTCCCTGTTCATTTCCGTCAACGCGAATCAATTCACTCTGGCGGCCAACGTCAGCGCGAGCGTGAGTTACCTCGGCAATTTGTCAGGGAGTCTCGCGTTCACTATCAATAGCTCGGGTCTATGGGGCGTCGCTCAGCTTTCGCTGGCGGGCAGTGGAGTTATTCCAGGGGTGACCCTCAATGGTCAGTTCCTGCTCGAAGTGAACACGACGAGCAGTCAGCAAAGCATTTCAACTTACACCGTCAACACCACGACAGGCCAACTGTCGTCCACCCCGCAAACTGTCACCATTGCCGCCTCGACGCTTCACCTGGTGATGGGTGGAACTCTGACTGTCGCGGGAAGCTTCACGATCATCGGCAAATTGGAAATGACCATAACGCCAAGCCGCCTCGAGGTGGTCGTGACCGCGCAGGTCAGCTTGGGTGGTTTGGGCAGCCTGGCGATTAGCGGCAATCTGATTATCGATAGCCAAGGGCTGATCCTCCGGATTGTGGCCACGCTCGGCACGAGTTCCGGCCTCGGCAGCAGCGTCGGGCTGACCATCTCCGGCGCCGTTCGCTTCGAAATCAACACCACCGGCAGCGCCAGAACTGTGACCGACGGCAACAACGTGCAGCACACCGTCAATGCGGGCGCATTGCTCGAAATCACCGGCACGGTCAGTTTCAACGGCTTCGCCAGCGCCAGCGGCACGCTCCTCATTACTTATAGTGCAGGCGCTCTCCAGGTTTATGTCGACGTCACCATCTCTGTCGGCAATGGGCTCAACGTCCATGCCACTGGCTATCTGCTCATCAATTCCGGCGGTGTCGCTCTCTACGTCGACGTTTCGGTCGACGCGACCATCGGCGCTTTCTTCAAGATCCAAGCCAGCGGCAAACTGAAGGTGAACACGAGCAATTCGTCCGTCTCTGTCCCGAACACCAACGTGACCTTGTCGGCCCACTCGTTCGGTTTGTCGCTCACCGGCAAGGTTGTCATCCTCGAATTGTTTAGCTTCAACGCGACATTTGAAATCGTCGTGGGCGGTCAGATCACCTTGCCGCGACTCACGAATCGGAGCGGCAACACTGTGCTTGCCGCGGAAACCGTCACGCTGGGCGCCGGTGAATGGGCCTTCACCTTCGACGCCAGCATCAATTTCTTCGGCTTGATCAGCCTCCATGCCGCCGGTTCCATTCGTTCCAATGGCGATTTCCGCATCCAGTTCGACGGCCGGATCGTGATTGGCAGCGAGTCGTGGGGCATTGTCGGGCAGTTCAACGTTTATGCTTACTACAACCAGGGCGTCCTTGGGTTTGGCGGCGGCGCTTCCGCGAGCCTGGTGTTCGGCAAATGGGACATTGGCGGTGTCTCAGTCGATTTCGATTACAACTCTGTCACCGGTTACATCAAGATCACGGGCTGCCTGCACTTGGATTTCTGGCTGTTCAGTGTCGACATCTGCGCCACCTTCACGGTCGGCTTGTTCAAGCTCCCGCCGCCGGTTTATCTGGCCAGCAGCAGCACCGGCGCGTTACAGGGCGGAGCGGTTAATGCGGACGGTTTGCTTTATCTGAACATGGGCAACCTCGCCAGCCGCCGCAATCTCGCTGGGGACGAAGTCAACGAACAGTATTACGTCCGCCACATCGCGGGCAGCCCCGACGCTGGCGGCGAAACTGTCGAGGTCAGCGCCTTCGGCCGCACGCAACAATTCACCGGAGTGAAGAAGATCATCGCGGACGCCGGCAGCGGCGACGACATGATCATCCTGCGCTCGGGCATCAACTCGCCGGTCGACCTCAGTGGCGGCTCTGGCAACGACACCATCATTGTGGAAGGGCCTGGTGGGGGGTCGGGCAATATTATCAATGGCGGCGATGGCAATGATGTCATCCAACTCGCCCAGATCATGGCCGTCGGATTTACCCTAAACGGCGGGGCGGGTGACGATCAGATCCGCGGCGGCTCTGGCAACGACACCATCAACGGCAATGACGGAAACGATCAAATCGAAGCCGGCGTCGGCGATGACAGCATCGACGGCGGCAACGGCAGTGATTCCATCCGCGGCGGCACCGGCATCGATACTATTAATGCGGGCTTAGGCGCCGATTCGATCCTCTGGTCGAAAGGCGATGGACAGGACTCGATCAACGCCGGCGGCGATTCGGACACGCTGATTATCACGGCCGGGAGCAACAGCGAGAACATCACGATTTCCGCGAGCTCAGCTAGCACCGTTGTGACATGGATAGGCGAAGGCATCTCGCTGACAAGCTCTAATCTGGAAGGGATCGACCTCAACCTCGGCGCGGGCGCTGACATCCTCACGATGGAAGATCTCAGTGCCACTCCCACCAGCCACATCGATATCGATCTTGGCAGGAATGACGGTGCGGCTGACTCCATCACCTTCAAAGGCGTGAGTGGTGGCAACACGATTAACGTCACCACGCAGAATGACACTGATCTCGACGGCGATGGCCTGACCGATCCGATGATCAAGATCAATCAGGTCGGCGGCCGGCAGATCAGCATCCTGAACGCCGTGCGCGGCCCCGGCGACAATCTCACGATCCAAACGCAGAACAGCGCTGACACGATCAATGGCGCCGGCGTCCTCCTCGATCTGATGGCGATGACGTTTATCGCCAATGGCGGGAATGACGTTCTCATCGGCACGCCGTTCAATGACGTCCTCGATTCCGGCGCCGGCAGCGACACCGTCACGGGCGGCCCGGGCGTTGACACTTTCCGCGACGCGAGCGGAGCAGGGGACAACGACACACTAATTGAAATTGGCGACCGCGACGGCTTCGCTGACATGTCGCTGTTCGCTAACCTTTTCGTCCGCGGCACAATCAAAGCCGATGACGGCCAGAGCGCTTTCTACAAGGCCAACCACACTCTTGAACAAAGCACGCCTCCAGCCGATCCGTTGTTCCCGACGCCGACGGTGTTTTCCTTGCGGGATACGGGCGACGTTTATGCGGGCGGCGCGGAAGTCGAAAGCCTGCTCAACTCGAGCCAGGCGCCGATCTTCGAACGGGCGCTCATCCAAGGCGGCGACCGGAACAACATCATGGTCCTGGGCGACCACAACAATCAGATCAAGGTCGGCAGCCAGTTCTACACAACGCAAGCGTGGAAAGGCCAAGCCTCACTTGATAACGGCGCCAACCGCGGGATCAACGCCGATAGCTTCAATGAGTATTACATCCTCAATCTGACCGGGTCCGTCGGTTCGAAGATCAGCATTGTGGACAGCGGCGGCGCCGATGGTTTCGATGAGGTTTATGTTTACACAACTGACACGGCTGATTCCGTCACGTTAAATGCGACTCGCGCGGGCAACGTCACCACCGGGCTCGTCATCGTTGGCAATGAATTTGGCTCCGGTTTCGCCCAGAAGAAGACCCTCGACAACGGCGGCGTCGAACGCCTCGTTTATTATGCCCATGACAACCAGGGTCATCGCATCCAGAGAACTGCTTCGGGCGGGTTGCTCTATGACATGACCGATCCGAGCAATCCCAAGCCGCTTTACCTGGAAACCACCACCAATACGGGTGATCCAGTCATGGTCAAAGCGCCGAACCCGACTCGGGACGATCTCTCCTTCCGCGCCATCGAACGTTTGCAGGTTCTCACGTTGGCTGGCGATGACAGCGTCGCAACCAATGATACTGCCATCGAATCAATCGTTAATCTGGGCGCTGGCAACGATATCATCGTGCTTGGCGTCGTCCCGCAGATCAATGATCCGGGCAATATCAACCCGGAGTATCCCCTCGGTATTCCCGTCGCTGATACGCAGAACATGACCAACGGCAACTCCGCCGTGTTGACGGTTTACGGCAGCGACGGCCAGGATCAGTTCGAGGTGAACCACAATCGCGCCTTGCTCTACCTGCATGGCGGCGCCGGCGACGATACTTTCATCATTAACACCTTCTTGGTCCTGCGCGAAAATCCGGACAAACCGGACGATATTAGCAACCTCACGCAGATGTTCGGCGGCGGCGGGAGCAACCGCTATCAGTACCTCCAAAACGCCCCGGTCAAGATCAACGGCGGAACAGGCACAGACACGATTGTCATTAACGGCACGCCCATCGCGGATACATTCATCGTCACAGATAAGTTTGTCGTCGGGGCCGGCCGCATCACCTATTTCACGAATGTCGAACGTCTCGAAGTGAACGGGGCCGGCGGCGCCGACCAGATCTACATCATGAGTTCGAGCCAGGACCTCGAAATCGTTGTGCGCGGCGGCTCGGGCAACGACACGATTCATCTCGGTGGCGATCCGCCGCCGCTCGTGTTCGATCCGCCCTCATTCACCTATCAGCCGCCTTCCTATCAGGTGCAGGATCCGCCCGTGACCGTTTACAATCCCATCACGTGGGGCTTCGGTTCGCTCGGCTTCACCTTCCCATTCTGGATCGGGGGCGGGGATATAGTTAACTACTTGAAGGCTTTCCTCATCACATATCTCAACGCGCTGGTGAACTGGGTGAAAATCTTCATCCCCAGCCTGACTGTCACGGATGCAGGCGGAATCACGCAGGTGGTCAACGATGCGGCGAGCAACCCGAGTTATAGCTTCGATTACGGGCGTTGGTGGATCTTTAGCCCCGAAACGCATGTTCAGTTCAGCGACATCAACCTGCACCTGCAGTACGCCTCGCAGGTCTTGCCGCCGCTCCGCACGGTTGTGCCCGACCCGATCACGGTCGATCCGCCGCCGTTCGCGTTCAAAGCCGACCCGAACCTAAAGGTCTCCGATATTAAAGGCCGGGTCACGATTGATGGCGGCAACAGCTTCGAAACGCCGGGGCAGGGCGACACCGTGATCGTTCACGACACCGCCGACGGTTCGAACATCAACGGCGCCTTGACTTCCTCAACCGTGCCCGTGCTCGATTCCGAGGAATACCAGAAATACACTTACAATAATCAAACGATCTACGTCACCACAGCTGAGCCCTTCACCGGGTCAGTGACGAAAACATTCGTCACCACCAATGACGGCGGCCGGACGTTCACGCCGTTCACCCAGCTCGTTTACGGCTCAGCTCCTGCAGGCGCGGCCAAGATCCTGGTCAACGGAATGGTCCCGCAAACCGATGCGAGCGGCAATGTGCTCACCGACGCGGCCGGCAATCCAAAGATGCAGCCGGGCAAAGTCGGGGTTTTTCAAAAGTTCTTTAGCCAGCAGAAGGATGCTGTCACGGGCGCGCCGCTGAACCGGACTTACCTCAATCTGACTGGCCTTGGCATGGGCGACGGCACGGCGCTCGACGGCACGCATTTCCAAGGCGTCGAATACTCGAATATCGAGCAGATGAAGATTCTGCTCGGCGATGGCAATAACACCTTCACCGTCGACAAGACCATTGCCGGCAATGTCACGCTTTCGCTCGGCGGCGGCAATGACACTGCCATCGTCAAAGATCTCTCCGGCCCAACCACGATTCTGGGCGGCCCGGGCAATGACACTTTCCAAATCGCCAGCGACGCCGCCAAGCTCGATAAGATCCGGCAGAATCTGACGATCAAAGGCGAAGCCGGCCTGACTGAGAGCACCACCAACGTCGCGGTGAATCCGAACGACACGCTCCAAACCACCGTGCTCAATACCGCGCCGCTCGTGTTCATTAATTCCGCTCCGAATCTGTCATACACCGATGCCGGGGGACATTCGGTTTCGTATGCGGTCCAGCAGAAAGCCCCGATTGTGTTCGCCGACAGTGGTGTCGTGAAAGTTTGGACGGTAGCGCTCGATCTGATCACCACCCAAATTATCGAAGACAAAGCCCAGGAGCGGAATATCGACACCTCGAGCTATTCGAATTCGAGCGACACGACGATTGCAGCCCAGATCGCCCGCCAGAATCAAGCGCTCTCCGACAACAACACCTCCTCATTGCTGTATCGCGATACGAATGGCAATAAGACCACCACGGTCACCAACATTCCGTATCTGATCCCAGTCAACCGCAGCGTTACCAAGAATCTCACCCAAAGCTCCATTATCGATAGAAATGGCGACGGCTCTGGCAATGACGTTTTGACTGTCACCGACACCGGTGATGTGACTTCAGCCACCGGCACGCTGACGTCGAACACCGTCGTGCTTTCCACCATGCCGGGCACGCTGACCTATTCCGAACTCGACACCCTTACGCTCAACCTCGCCAACGGCGCGAACAGCTTCGCCGTCGCCAGCACTCACACTGGCGCTACCTTTATCAACGGCGGCCTCGCGGGCGACACCTTCAACGTCCGCACCATCAGCGGCGCCACTACGGTCAACAGCGCCGCAGGCAATGACACTATCAATGTCGGCACCCTTGCCCCCACCTCCGGCGGCAACCTCAATTCGATCGCTGCCACTCTTAACATTAATGGCGGCGGCGATTCCGACACTGTTGTCGCTGACGACACGGGTGATTCGTCCGATAACGCCGGCACGCTCACTGACGTTCTGCTCTCTGGCTTGGGCATCGGCGGCGGCGGCCTCAACTACTCGAATATCGAAACGCTGCGAATTGGTCTCGGCTCCGGGAACGACAATTTCACGATTGCTAATACGCACGCCAACGCAACCCTGCTCAACGCGAATAACGGGGCCGACACCATCAACGTCCGCAGAATCCAAGGCCCAACCAATATCAGCGCCGGTGCTGGCAACGACACCATCAACGTCGGGAGCAGCGCCCCCATCACCGTCAACAATATCAGCGCCATATTGACCGTCAGCGGTGATGCCGATACCGACACCTTGAACGTCGATGATTCGGGTGATTCGACAGCGAACACTGGAACACTCACCGGAACACAATTGACAGGCCTTGGCATGAGCGGCCTGATCAATTATTCGTCGCTCGAGAATTTCAAACTGTTCCTCGGTTCAGGTGGGGACACCTTCACGATTGCGAGCACGCACTCTAATTTCACAGAAATTAACGGCAACGGCGGATCGGACACGGTCCACCTGTTGTCAGATGCCGGCGTGACGGATGTTAACGGTGGCGACGGCGCGGACACGATCAACGTCCAAACGATCGGCGCGGTGACAACGCTGAATGGCGGGACTGGCAACGACACGATTACGGTGGGCACGCTCGCTCCGACCATCGGCGGCACTGTCAACAGCATCGGCGCTCTGCTCAATGTCAATGGCGATGCCGACACCGACACCGTCACGGTTGACGATTCCGGCGACAGCAATGTCAATCTCGGCAACCTGACCTCGACCCAGATCACTGGCCTCGGACTGAAGAGTTCGATTACTTATACCACCCTCGAAAACCTCAACATCAATCTCGGGTCCGGTTCCGACACGTTCAACATCTTCAGCACCCACGCGCAGAACACGACGCTCAATGGCAACAACGGCGCTGACGTCGTCAACGTGCAAACCATCAGCGGACCCACCACGATCAACGCCAACGGCGGCGCCGATACGGTCAATGTCGGAACCAATGCCCCCGCGGTGAATGGCACGGTCAATAATATCAGCGCGTCCCTCACGCTGAATGGCGGTTCGGAAAACGACACCGTCAATGTGGATGACACGGGCGACGCCACTGATAACACCGGCACGCTCACGCTGAATACCCTCACCGGATTGGGCATGGCCAGTGGGATCACCTACGGCACAATCGAGAGCCTCAACATTTCTCTCGGTTCGGGCAATGACACCTTCAACATTCTCAGCACGCATGCGAATGCGACGTTGGTGAACGCCAACAACGGCAATGACACCGTCAACATCCGAACGATTGCTGGGGCGACGACGATCGCCACAGGTCAAGGCAGCGACACCGTCAATGTCGGCAGCCTGGCCCCAGCTGCTGCGGGCAACGTCAATAGCATCGCCGCGCTCCTGACGATCAAAGGCGAAAACGATAGCGACACGTTGAACATCGATGATAGCGGCGATCTCGTCGGAAATGTCGGCGCGGAAGCGGGCACGCTTGCTAGCAGCACGCTCCTCGGTCTCGGCATGACGAACGGTGGCATCGTCTATCAAACATTCGAAACGCTGAACATCACCCTCGGCCACGGATCCGACTCGTTTACGATTGCCTCGACGCACCTCGGCACGACCAACCTCAACACTTCCGATGGCGACGACACCGTCCACCTGCAAACGGATGCTGGCATCACCAATGTGAATGCCGGCGCCGGACGCGACACCGTCAATGTCCGATCGATCAACGCACTTACCACCATCAACGCAGGCTCCGATGATGACACGATTAACGTTGGAACCGGGGCGCCGAACATCGGCGCGCAAGCCCCGGCCACCGTCAGCGGTGTTCTCGATGGAATTCAAGCTCTCTTGGTGATCAATGGTGACGGGGGCACGCTCGACACGCTGAATCTCGACGACACTGCCGACGCGAAACGCAACACCGGCAAACTCACGACCACGCGCATCACCGGGTTGAGCATGGGTGATGACAACACCGAGGGCGCGCTCGGCATCACCTACGGCACGTTCGAGGATTTGAATATCCGTCTCGGTTGGAACGCCACTGGCGACACCTTCACCATCTCGAGCACGCACGCGGGCCGGACCAATCTCTATTCACTCGATGGCAGTGACGTGATCAATGTCCAGACCGTCGCTGGAATCACTTCGATCTTCGGCGGCAATGGCGATGACGTGATCAACGTTCATGACACCGCCACCACCGTCGACAGCATCCGCTCACTCCTGCGAATCAGCGGCGAGAACGGCGCGGACACGCTCAACGTGGACGATCGCAACGACACCAACGCGAATTTCGGGTTCCTGACTTCCACCACGTTGACCGGCCTTGACATGGCGCCAAGCGCGGAGGTCCAAACGCTGACGTTGAATGCGTCCGGCGGCACGTTCGTGCTGTCGCTCAGCGGCCAATCCACTCCGGCGTTGCCGTTCAACGCCACGGCTCAAGCAGTCCAGAGCGCGCTGGCCAATCTGTCGAACATCGGCAGCGGCAATGTCGCGGTCACTCGCACGCTAAACGCCGCGAACGGCGAATTAATCTACACCATCCGGTTTATCAGCGAACGCGCCGGGAAAGATATTGCCCAGTTGGCCGCCACTGCGACCGACCTGACCAAAGCCGGCGGAACGCAGGGTTCTGCTGATGTCTCGACCGTCGTTCAAGGCGCCACGCCAACTCCGGTTGACGAAGCGCAAACAATCACGATGACCGCAACCGGCGGCAGCTTTACGCTCGGCTTCGGCGGCAATGTGACTTCGTCTCTCCTTTACAGCGCGACTGCCGCCCAGGTTGCGGCCGCGCTCGAAGCGCTGCCTTCCATCGGCCCGGGCAACGTCACCGTCGATCTGATCGGCAATGTTTACACCGTGATCTTCCGCGGCGCGCTGGCCCAGACAGACGTCGCCCAACTCGTCGCCAGCAGCGCTGCCTTGACCGGTGGGACGGCCACGGTTGCGACACGGATTGACGGCGTGAATTACTACGGCATCGAGACGCTCAACATCGATTTGGGCTCGGGCAACGATCAGTTCGTCATCCTGAGCACGCACAGCAACGCGACGAATCTCAACACCTGGAACGGCAACGATCAGGTCAACGTTGAAACCATTGCCGGCGCCACCACGGTCAGCACTGGAACCGGCGACGACCTCCTCTTCCTCAGCGGCATTGACGCCACCGTTGATGGGTTGCAAGCCGCCCTGACACTCGATGCCGGCGCCCAATCGCAGACGGATCGGTTGAGCGTCGATGAAACCGGCGACACGAATAACAACGAAGGCGCGCTCTCAAGCACAACGCTCACTGGCCTCGACATGGCAGCCGCCGGCGTGACGTACGCCCATTTCGAGGATGCGATCATCACCCTCGGCTCTGGCAACGACCATTTCACCGTCAACAGCACGCACACCGGCACGACGACTGTCACGGGCGGGCCTGGCCAAGACATGCTCGATGTCGAAACCATCCAAGGCAATACCTGGATCTTCGGCGGGACGGAGAATGACAACCTCCGTGTGAACGTGAACCTGGCTCTGCCAAATCGCGTTAATGGAATCCAAGCCCTCCTCAATCTCGATGGCGAGCGCGGCGCTGACCAGTACCTCATTAATCTGTGGGGCAACGGCGCTTCGCTGATCAACGTGTTCGATTCCGGTTCCGTCGATGACGGCGAGAATGTGTTGACTGTCAACGGCACCGAAAACGACGATCAATTCCTGCTCCGCGCCAGCCAGTCAATCTCGACCAACGCGGCTGATTTCACTTCGGGCAAACAAGTCGCCTTTGTCGCGCGAGTCACTTATGACGGCCAGCATCATGCCACCGCAGCCGAACGAATTAATTACGACCACAACCTGAATGGGCGCTTGGTCGTGAATGGACAGGAAGGCGCCGACAGCTTCATGGTGGATGACAATGCCACTGCCACCACGTTGAATGGCGGCCTTGGCAACGATAGCTTCCAATTCGCCCAGCTTTATAAGTCTGAGCGCACCGCCAGCGCGGGCATTGCTGATGCCGACGTTTTCGCCACCATCGAAACCACCCGCGGATTCCTTAGCAACGGCACGAGCTTCCCGCTCATCGCCAATGGCGGCGATGGCCAGGACGGTTTCACCGTCTTCCATAATAAAGCCGTCCTCTCGCTCAACGGCGGCGATGGCGATGACACCTTCACCGTTCGCGCGTTCGCTCTCGCCGGATCGCAAGACAACCTCCGCGAACGCACGGATATCGCGGGCGACGGCGGCGCTGACTTTATCCAATACGCCGTCAATGCGCCGGTGGCAGTCAATGGCGGCGATGGCTTTGATACCGTGGTGGTGATCGGCACGGAATTCGCCGACGACTTTGTCATCACACGCGATGGAGTGTTCGGCGCCGGTTTGCACGTCAGCTTCGTCGGGGTTGAATCAGTGAAAGTCAACGGCGCGGAGGGCGACGATCGATTCTTCGTCTTGAGCACGAATGAAAGCATCCGCACTGAAATCAACGGCGGCGCAGGCAACGACACCTTCTTCACCGCGGGTGACACGCCGGCCGTCGTCAGCAACGATCTGCTCGGCCACAGCGGCATTATCACGCACACCGTCGAGAGCAGCGACCCGCAATACAATGCCATCCAGGTAGACGGCATCTCCGCCAGCGTCGCTGACAATGACGAACCAGCCGTCGTGCTGACTCCGTCATCTGGATTCACCAGCGTCACGGAAGGCGACAATGGTGGCATCGAAGGAATCGCCTTTGACACCTACATGATCGTGCTGACGCGCGTGCCCGAAAAGCCGGTCAAGATCACTATCAGCGCCGAGGAAAGCGGCCCTGAGGAAATCGCGCGCGGTTCGAGGACGTTCGCGCTCTCACGAGGCGCATTCGTTGACCAAGCATTCGGCAGTGTCGACCCGAACGCGGATACCATTTCAATCGGCAGCCACGGATTCGCTGATGGCCAGAAGGTCATTTACAACCATCGGGGTCCAGGCGCTGCAGTTGGCGGGTTGACCGACGGCGACATTTACTACGTGATCAAAGTCGATGACGGCACGCTCAAGCTGGCCAAAGCCCTCGGCGCTCCCGCCGTCGATCTCACTGGCGCGTCTTCTGCCGCAGATTTCCTGGCCACCGCCGATTCCACCATTGTCCTGACATTCGACGGCACGAACTGGGATGTGCCGCAAAAGGTTTATATCCGCGCGCTGGACGATCGTTCGATGGAAGGCACGACGTTCGGCAATATCACGCATACTGTCAGCAGCGAAGACCGAATCATCGGAACTGTCTTTTCAGCGAGCGGCACGACCGTCGTCGCGAAATCTCCTATCGCCAGTGCGAACGACATTCTGGCCGGCGCGCTCATTCAGATCACTGGCGGCTCTGGCAAAGGCCAGATTCGCCGCATCGTTTCGAACACGACCACCAGTTTAACCATCGCCAATGCCTGGGACGCTGGGAAACAACCGGACGTCACGAGCGAATTCCTGATCATTAACGACGACAGCGTCAAAGGCGCCGTCGTTGCCAATATCATCAACACGTTCTCGGATTCCACCGCGAACTTCCCGCTGCGCGATGGCGGTCTGGTCGGGAAGAGCGTCCGCGTGACTTCTGGCGCACTGAATCAGACGCAAACCATCACCGCGAATACGTTCAACACGATCACCGCGGCCGGCGTCTGGACGATTAATTTGGCCGCCGCCACTTACGAAGTTCTCGACACGAATAACGCGGTCATTCTCTCCGGCACGATCAGCTCTGCGGTGACCAAGTCGTTTACCGGCCGCGTGGGCGCCTTTGTGAATAACCAAGGCACGATCCTCCGCGGCGCGACCATCGAAATCATCGGTGGCAAAGGGGTGGGCCAGAGCCGCCTGGTCGACAGCGTGCTGGGCGACGATTTGACGGTGACGACGCCGTGGACCGTTGCGCTCGATAGCACCAGCCTCTATCGCATCAAACGATACGACAGCCTCGTCCTGCCGAACATCGTCGCTGAAGTCGTCGATAACGATCAGGCTACCGTGGTCGTCCGCCAATTGGATGGCGCCGGCGCTTTGGATCATTCAACCGACGTGACGGAAGGCGGCGCGACCGACAGCTATGAAGTTGTCCTGAGCCGCGCCCCGTCCGCTGACGTGAACGTCACGTTGACAGCGGACGGCCAGACCTTGCTTTCGAAGAACCTTGCGCTGCCGGATTATCAGCAGGCCGTCACGCTGACATTCACGTCGGCCAACTGGAACGTCCCGCAAAGAGTCCTTATCGAAGCAATCGACGATGCGAAGAAGGAAGGGACGCAAAACAGCTTCATCGCAACTTCCGTGGCGAGCGCGGACCAGGACCAGACCGCGTCGAACACACAGCAGTTTGATTTGAGCAATGGCGGCGCCTCCGTCGATCTTGCGGCCTCGCCCATTGCCGGTTCGGCCCAGGTCAAGATCAACGGCGTCACCCTTGCGGCCGATCGGTTCCAGGTGATTTCGAATACGGTCGTGTTCAAAGATGGCGCCGGGGATAGCGATCTCACCACGGTTGGCAATACCGAACTCCGCACCGGCCTCGTGGAAGTCAGTTATCAATACACGATCCGAGGATTCAACAGCACGGATGTGCCTGTCGCAGTGGCGAACGTTTCCGACAACGAAGCCGCCGCGGTTTTGGTCACGGAAACGAATGGCTCGACCAACGTCATTGAAACCGGCGCGCATACGGGCGTTCCGTGGAGTGACACTTACGCCGTTGTGCTCACGAGGGCGCCGACTGCGGATGTGAAGGTCAACATTCTGCCGCAGATGACCCGCACCGCTCGCGGCAACATCGTTTACTTCGCGCAACAGGTCGATGTCTCCGCGGCCACGCTCACGTTCACGCCGGCCAATTGGAACGTTCCGCAGATCGTCACGGTCACGGCCAAGGATAACTCCGTTGTCGACGGCGATGATGTCCAAGTGTTCGCTCCGCAAGCGCACGTGCTCACAGGCATTCGCGGCCCGCTCTTCCTCAATGGCGGTTCTGGTGAGGGCTCCAGCGCCGGCCTTGACGTCGATCCAGTGCAACTGCCAGGTGAATTAAACGTGAAGCCGTCAACCGGTGCAGTGGTTGCCGCAACTGCGACCACGTTGACCGTGCAAACCTCTGAACTGGCTCGATTCACGACGCTCATTGGGCGGACGGTCGAAATCACCGAGGGCGCTGGCATTGGCCAATTCCGCTTAATCACCGCGACGAGTGAAAGTCCGGTCGGCACAACCACGCTGACTGTTGCGCCCGCTTGGACGGTGACTGACCTGCCCACGACGGCCAGCAAGTACGCGATTACGAACGCGTCACACAATTTCTTCGTCAACGAGGCCGATTCAATTGACACCCTTTACGTCAACAACGATGACGCCGTGGCCGACCAAACTGGTGTTCTCACCGCGACCCGATTGACCGGGTTTGGCATGGGACCGGATCTTGTGATCGCGCACAAGCTGCTGCCGGGCGGCATCACTTACAACGAATTCGAACAGCTGATCGTCAATCTCGGCGCGGGCAGCGATACCCTCACCGTTGAAGCGACGCACACAGGCGTCACCGTCATCAATGGCGGCGCGGGGCAAGACACGTTCAACGTGCGTTCAACCCAAGGCCACACCACCATCAATGGCGGCGCGGACAAGGACGTGATCAATGTCGGCAGCTTGGCCCCGAATATCGGCGGCACAGTCGATAACATCGCCGGCCTCCTCACGATCACGGGTGACGTTCCGAGTGTGGCCGTTTCGACCCCGCGCGACGGCGATGCTGTGGTCGGAGTCGATGAAATTCAAAACGTCAACATCGATGCGACTGGTGGCACGTTCGCCTTGAAGTTCGGCGGCCAGCAGACCGCACCCTTGGCGTTCAACGCGACGGGCGCTGCTGTCCAAAGCGCGCTCGAAAATCTGACCGGTCTTGGCGCTGGAAATGTGGCAGTGACGAAGTTAGGCCAGACGTACATCGTCCAATTCCAAAATGCGCTCAGAGCGAAGGACGTTGCCCAGCTCACCGCCAACGATCTCAGCCTCACGAATGGCAGTGGCGTCCGCGATCAGATCAATATCGATGATCGCGCTGACACGAACGACAACACCGGCCTGTTGACCCGCACCACGCTCACCGGTCTCGATATGCGCTCGGTGAACGAGATTCAGACCGTCACGGTCAATGCAGCCGGCGGTCAGTTCAAACTCGGCGTCAATTCGACCGAAACGGCGATCCTGAATTGGAATGCGAGCGCGCTGGCCGTTCAGACCGCTCTGGAAGCATTGACAGATATCGGCGCCGGCAACGTCGCCGTCACTAAGACTGACAACGTTTACACGATCCGCTTCCGAGGCGCGTTGACGGCGAGAAATGTCGCTACGCTCTACGCGGATGTTTTCAACTTGATCCCGCCGGTGGATGGCGAAGGCGTGCTGCCGGCTGCCAACGCTCAACCGTCGATCACGGTGGCAACCCGCAACAACGGGACCAACGCGGCACCGACCAATGAAGTGCAGGACGTCACGTTCCAGGGTGCGGCCGGAACCTTCACGCTCGTTTTCAACGGCACTGAAACTGATCCGATCTCCGTCACGGCGACGGCGGCTCAGGTCAAGACCGCCATGCTGGCCAAACTGACGGATTCCTCCGGCCATCCTCTCTCGAGCGGTGATTTGGCCGTCGCGTCAATCGATCACGGTTATCGCATCGAATTCCAAGGCAATCTGAGTGGCATGGATCAACCGCTGTTGGGCGGCGGCGGCGAGGTTCCTGTGCTCGTCTCGACTGTCATTCAGGGCAGCGGCGAACCCGCTGTCGATGATGTCGAGAGCCTCACCGTGTCTGCCACCGGCGGCACTTACACGCTGACCTTGCCTGGCGTCGGCGCCACCACGGCGCCCATTCCGTTCGATGCGAGCGCTGACGAAATTGAAAACGCTCTTCAGCAAGCTGTTCTCGGAAATGTTTTCGCCTCGGACATTTCCGTCGAGAAGATTGGCGGTGTTTACCTGATTTACTTCCAAGGCCTGCTCAGAAATGCGACCGGCGGCCCGGGCGTGGCACTATTGGTGGCGGATACGGCGAATCTCACGGGTGGCACGGTCGACCTCAATACCCGGATGGATGGGATCAACTACTACGGCATTGAAGATCTCAACATCGATCTCGGCTCGGGCAACGACATCTTCAATGTTCAAGGCACAACCGCGGTCACGAACCTCAGCTTGCACGATGGCGGAACCTTGGCCACACCCGAACGAATTTACATCTCGTCGGATGCCGACCTGGATGCAAACACTGCCATCGGGTTCGATCGATTGACCGGCACGCTTGATCAGATTGGCGGCACCCTGAATATCGATGCGGGCAGCGGCCGCCACCAGCTCATGATCAGTGACGAAGCCGCGACCGCGGGCGATTCGAACGTTTGGGTCACCGATCAACCCGTGCCCGGCTTGCCCGCCAGCGATATCACCATCACCGGGTTGGCGCCGGCCGCGATTACTTACCAAGCGGCTGCGGACGGAAATTTTGCCAGCGGCATCACGGTCTGGAGCGGTTCTGGCGCTGACACGATCAATGTCATCGGCACACATCAACGCACGGCCAACGACGAACTCGGCCGACCGATCCGCACTGTCACCACGCTGAACACCGGCGCCGGAAACGATACGGTCAATGTCTCGCTCGATGTGGCGACTGATGGTTTCTTCGTTCTGAATACTCAGGCGGGCGACGATATCGTCAATGCTCATGGCTTCACCAGCGGCGCTGCCACGTATTCAGCCTCCACGCTGCCGTTGATCGTCTTTGGCGGGCTCGATCACGACACAATCGATAGCGGCAACGGCAATGACATTATCTTTGGCGATCTCGGCCGCGTTCAATACTTCGATGGCAATGGCCAAATCGTGGCGCGGTTCGGCGCGGCGGGTCACGGTGATCTGACCGATGGCGTGGTCCGGAATCCGAACCGCATCTTCAATTACGACCCGGCCACAGTTGGCAACGACGGCTTACTCCCGAATGCCGGCTCGAACGACACCATCACTGCCAATGATGGCAATGATATCGTCCTCGCCGGCGGCAATGATGCAGCCGCGGCCCTCGAAACGATCCATGGCAATCAAGGCAACGACATTGTCATCGGCGATTTCGGCAAGATCAGCTTCGCGCTAGCCGATGGGATCCCGACTCGAATTGAAACCACCAACCCAACCGTTGGCGGTCGCGATATCATCTCGACTGAAGAGGACAACGATATTGTGCTCGGCGGATTCGATCAGGACCAAATCGATGCCGGCAATCAAAACAACATTGTTCTCGGCGATAACGGTTTCATCGATTACGTCGTGCTCGATTCGAACTCGAGCGACCTCGACCAAATTTGGTCGACCGATCCTGCCATCGGCGATGTGGACCTGATCACAACCGGCAGCGGCGATGACATTGTGATCGGTGGCAACGGCGGCGACACGATCGACGCTGGCCAGGGAGTGAATGTGGTATTTGGCGACAACGGCCGGATTACCTCTGCCACGGCGGATGCGCCGCAGTTCGGGACGCAACCGATGACCTTCGGGTTGATTGAGACGATTGAATCGAAGATTGGCGGAGCGGACACGATCACCACCGGCGATGGCAATGACATTGTCTTGGGCGGCATTGACGGAGATACGATCCACGCCAACAACGGCAATAACATTGTCGCGGGTGACAGCGGTTACATCGATTACGTGGCGCAGGAACGGACACGCAATGATGGATACGTGCTGGGCGACCTGAACCCGGCTGACATCGACCGGATCTGGAGCACCGACCCAGACGACGGCGGGAGCGACACGATCACAACTGGCAGCGGCGACGACATAGTTATCGGCGGTGAAGATGGCGAGACGATCGCATCGGATCAAACGGTGGCGGCATATGTTGAAACCGGCGACACGATCGACGCGGGTCAGGGCGTGAATATCGTCTTTGGCGACAATGGCCGGATTACCTCTGCCACGGCGGATGCGGCGCAGTTCGGGACGCAGCCGATGACCTTCGGATTGATTGAGACGATTGAATCGAAGATTGGCGGAGCGGACACGATCACGACAGGCAATGGCAATGACATTGTCTTGGGCGGCATTGACGGAGATACGATCCACGCCAACAACGGTAATAACATTGTCGCGGGTGACAGCGGTTACATCGATTACGTGGCGGCGGAACGGGGCTTTAGCTTGGGCGACAGCAATCCTGCGGACATCGACAAGATCTGGAGCACGGACCCAGACGATGGCGGCAGCGACCAGATTTTCACGGGCAGCGGCGACGACATTGTGATTGGCGGTGAGGATGGCGAGACGATTGTCGATAGCAGCACAGCCCGGACAGTGATTTACGACGCCAATAACGATGGCGACCACATTGAAGCTGGCGCCGGCAACAACGTGGTCTTTGGTGACAACGGCCAGGTGACAGCGGCTGTTGCTGATGTGGCGAACTTCAGCAGTCAACCCATCACGCTGGGATTGGTTACCACGATTGAGTCGAAGATGGGCGGGGCGGACACGATCATCACTGGCATTGGCAAAGATATTGTCCTGGGCGGAGTCGATGGCGACAGCATCACGGCCAATGAGGGCGAAACCGCTCTCAATCCGGACGGCAACAACATCGTGATTGGCGATAGCGGTGAGATCGATTGGACCGCGGGCGAACACGGCGGAACGCTGGCCGGCGATGACACCAATGCCTCGGACATCGACCGGATCTGGAGCTTGAACCCGGATGATGGCGGCAGCGACACGATTACGACCGGTGCAGGCGATGACATTGTGATCGCGGGCGAAGATGGGGAGACGATCCACGAGATCGCAGGCGCAGGTGGGGTGATTGATATCTACAATTTGGATGGCACAGCAGTGACGCAGGCCAACCGGCAGGTGCTCTTTGATGCACCGGCCAGCGGCATTGACAAGGGCGATGTGGTGAATGCTGGCGAAGGCAAGAATGTTGTCTTTGGCGACAATGGCCAGATCAGCGCGGCTGGGACCGGCGCGACGAATTTCAATAGCCAATCGATCACGCTGGGATTGGTGACGACGATCGAGTCGAAGATTGGCGGGCCGGACACGATCACGACGGGCAACGATCGTGACATTGTGCTGGGCGGTGTGGACGGTGACACGATCCACGTGGCCGACGGCAACAACATCGTGATTGGTGACAGCGGTGAGATCGATTGGACGGGCACTGAGCATGGCGGAACGCTGGCGGGGGATGACGCGATTGCTTCGGACATC